>Ga0184637_10000335_pt1 | contig 34899 bp, 35 predicted proteins | sample PLM3_127_b2_FD_133143 | JGI IMG/M metagenome (GOLD analysis project Ga0184637, IMG submission 133143) | Groundwater sediment microbial communities from an aquifer in East River, Colorado, USA - PLM3_127_b2 | ecosystem: Environmental > Terrestrial > Soil > Riparian zone | place: USA: East River... | reverse complement strand
GGCCGTGTACGCGCCGATGAACGTGATGAGCAACGGGCTCCGGACGCCGCCCGTGACGGCGACGGCGAGGCCCGTCGCGAGGAAGTGGTGCGACTGGTGGAGGACGACCTGCCAGGCCATCAGATCCACGCCCGCGTTGACGCAGTGCCTTCCCTCCACCCTCAGCCGGCGGGCGACGGCGCCGAGCTGCAGCGCCACGCCGGCGAGCGCCACGAGGGCGATTCGCCAGGCGGGGTAGCCCGCGACCGCCAGCACCGTGGCGACGACGAGGTAGAACGCGAGGGGGTAAACGTCCTCGCCGCGCGGCCAGCGGAGCGCCCGCCCGACGCGCGCGGCTGGCTCGTCCAGCCGAGCGACGGGGGAGGGCAGCGCACGCGGCGAGGCGTCCATCGTGCCTGAGCGCGTCGCAAGTTCCGGGCCGGGCGCGAGGACTCTCTCCATCCCCCCACCCTTAATGAAAACTCTGGCTCTCGACCCGGGCTGGCCCAAGGGGGTCGCCGAGCTCGCGCACATTGGTCAAGGTTTGAGCAGGCCGTCGCCGCCCCCGGGAGGAACGCGGCCGGGACGTCCCCACCCGATGGGCCGCTCGCGCACTCGACCGATGGTTTTGTCGTCGGGCCTCCGTCCGATCAGACGACACGCCCGGACGGCATCGATGGTCGACGGGTGCCGGCGCGCAGACTAAGAAGCCCGACGGCGCCGGGCGTGGTGTGGGCTCGGGCGCGGAGGAGCCGAATGCTGGATGCCGCCGACCAGAGCTGCCGGTTCGTTGCGCGCCTGTCCCTTCTTTCGAAGGTCGGCGCCCTCGCCGGGACCCTGGACTACAAGGAGGTGCTCTCGGCGGTGGCCCGGCTCTCGATCCCCGAGCTGGCGGACTGGTGCATCGTGGACGTCGTCGAGGAGGGCGAGGTCTGCCGGATGGAGGTGGCTCACCGGGATCCCGCCAGGGCCCCGCTCGCCGCGGCGCTGCGCCGCTTCCCGCTCGATCACGCCGCGCGCCGCCGCCTGCCGGTCGCGCAGGCGCTGTGGTCCCGCCAGCCGGTGCTCATCCCGGACTACACCGACGAGCTGCTGCGCGAGCAGACCGAGGGCGAGTACCTCGAGCTCGCCCTCCAGCTCGGCGCACGCTCCGTGCTCGTCGTGCCTGTCACGCTCCCGAGCTCGCTCGCGACCATGGCGTTCATGATGACGTCCGAGTCGGGGCGGAGGTACGGGCCGGAGGACGTCGCGGTGGCGGACGAGCTCGTGAGGCGGGCGGCGCAGCTCGTCGAGAACGCGCGGGTCCATCAGCAGCTCCGGCAGACGGAGGAGCGCTTTCGCGTCGCCCTGGCCCACTCCAACGTCACGCTCTTCGAGCAGGACGCCGAGGGGCGTTACCGCTGGATCTACAACCCGCCGCTCGGGTACCAGGCCGCCGAGGTGCTCGGGAAGACGAACGACGAGCTCGTCTCGCCGGACGACGCCGCCCGGCTGGACGCGCTGGACCGCGCGGTCCTGGAGAAGGGCGAGCGCGTCCACGAGGAGGTCCGGATCTCCGAGCCGGGAGGCGAGCCCCGCCACCTGCTGGTCTCCGAGGAGCTGCTCCGCGACGCCTCGGGTGCGGTCGTGGGGCTCACCGGCGCCGCGACGGACATCACCGACCAGAAGCGAGCGCAGGAGCAGCTCGCCCAGGCGCTCGCCTTCCGCGAGCAGATGCTCGGGGTCCTCGGCCACGATCTCCGCAACCCCCTGGGCGCGGTGCGCGCGCTGGCGACGCTCCTCCAACGGCGGGAGGACCTGCCGGAGAGCGCGCGCGGGACCGTGGGTGAGATCGGCCGCGCCACCCAGCGCATGCTCGAGATGATCGGGACGCTGCTGGACTTCACGGAAAGTCGTTTCCGGGGCACCCTGCCGATCGCCCCCGTGCCGACGGATCTCCACGAGGTGTGCCGCGCCGTCATGGACGAGCTGCTGGCGGCCGAGCCGGACCGGACGATCGAGCTCGACCTGGAAGGCGACGGGCGCGGCACATGGGACCCCGCCCGGATGGCGCAGGTCGTGTCGAACCTCGTCGCGAACGCGCTCGAGCACGGCGCGGCGCGCGGGGCGGTGCGGGTGGCGGTCGGCGGGGACGAGGAGGACGCCGTCCTCGAGATCCAGAACGACGGACCGGCGATCGCGCCGGAGCTCATGGCGCTGCTGTTCGAGCCGTTCTGCCGGGGGTCCGCCCGGCGGGACGCGTCGCGCGCGCGGGGGCTCGGCCTCGGCCTCTACATCGTGAGCCAGGTGGTGAACGCCCACGGCGGCACGATCGCCGTCGACTCGACGGCCGAGCGGGGGACGACCTTCACCGTGCGCTTGCCGCGCGCGAGCGGCGTGAGCCCGACCCGCGCTCACGCGGTGAGGTGGGATGAGGGCGCCTCGGTGGGCGCCTGAGGTCCGGGGCCGAACCCATCGGGTACCGCCAGGCTGACCGGTCGCTAAGAGGCGCTCGGTGCAGCCGTCGGCGCCGGCGCTGCCCGCACCCTCGCTGCCGTGGGCGCGGCCTCCGGATCGCCGATCGGTGACGACCCGCGCCGCGCCGAGCGCCATCGCGGCGATCCGACCGCGACCCGGGAGGCGGATCCGGTCTCCGGGGCCGAGCACGTGGTCCGCCGGGTCGCCGGACTGGGTGATCCAGACGACGCCTTCGACGACCGCGACCTCGACCGAGCCGCGGCCCGGGTCGAAGGACATCGTCTCGTCCGGCCGCAGCTCCCGGGAGAACGGCCACTCGCCGCGCCCCCCGAGCAGGCGCGGGCGCAGCCGGATCGCCGGGAGTCGCTCGAGGAGCGCGCCGCGAAGCGCGGCGCCCACGTCGCGCGTTCGGTCCATGAGATCAAGGTTCGTCGCCATCGGTCGTTCCTTTCGTCGTTCGATTCGCGGGATTCGAGCGGGCGCTCGGCGCATCGGGTTCAGCCGCCCCGTGGCCCGGTGACGGGCACCGCACACACGCAGGGCTCCATGCCTGGAGCGAGCACGGCCTCGCTCGGCGGCGGTCCACGGTCGAGGGCCGGTGCCGCGTCCGCAGCGTCGAGCCGGGCCACCGCCCTCCCGAGCGGCGCTCCGGTCGCGAGCCAGATCCACAGGGCGTAGCCCGTCGCGAGCACGACGAGCCCCGGCAGCTCGTGCCAGGCACGCCAGCGCCGGGCCGCCTCGAACCGCGGCGTTCCTTCCGGGTAGCTTTCAAGACGAAGCATCGTTCGATCCTCCAGTCGGCTTCCAAGTGCGAGGATCTGGTGCGGGCGAGGCACTTGAAGAAGTACCGGTTCCGACTTTATGGATGTGCCGGTGCGGACCTGGGATCTCGCCCTGCCCATCGAGCGCGACGCGGCCGCCCCCGTGGTGGCGCAGATCGCGCGCGCGATCTCGGGCCACATCACCGCGGGCCGGCTGCGTCCCGGCGAGCGGCTTCCGGGCACCCGCGACCTCTCGCGGATCCTGCACGTCCACCGGAACACCGTGCTCGCCGCGTACGGAGAGCTCGGCGCGGAGGGCTGGGTCGAGACCTCGCCCAGCCGCGGGACGTTCGTGTCACGCGAGATCCCCTCGGCGCTTCGTGCGCGGCAGGTGGCCCGTGGCGCGCGAGCGGTCCGCGCCGCCGGGTATCCCTTCGAGCCCGGCCCGCGCGCGCGAGAGACGAGCCGGCGCGGCTCCGGGCTGATCGAGCTCGGCGGAGGTGTTCCCGATCTCAGCCTCGTGCCCGTCGCCGCGATCGCCCGCGCGTACCGCCGGGCCCTCCGGCGGCCGGGGATCCTCGACTACGGCGGGCCGCTCGGGGAGGAGCGCCTGCGCGAGGCGATCGGCGCGATGCTGCGCTCGACCCGCGGGCTCGATCCCGATCCGGCGGGGCTCATCGTCACGCGCGGGAGCCAGTTCGCGCTCGCGCTCGTGGCGCGCGCGCTCCTGCGGCCAGGCGACGTCGTGGGGGTGGAGGAGCTCGGCTACCCGTCGGCCTGGGAGGCCTTCCTCGCCGCCGGCGCCCGTCTCGTGCCGCTCCCGCTCGACGAGAGCGGGCTGAGGGTGGACGGGCTCGAGGCGCTCGTCCGGCGAGAGCGGGTCCGCGCGCTCTACCTCACGCCGCAGCACCAGTACCCCACCACGGTCACGCTCCCGGCCGGGCGGCGCCTCGCGATCCTGAAGCTCGCCGCGGCCGAGCGGATCGTGGTGGTGGAGGACGACTACGACGGCGACTTCCACTACGACGGCCGCCCCGTGCTCCCGCTCGCGAGCAGCGACTCCGCGGGCATCGTGGTGTACGTGGGGACGCTCTCGAAGATCCTCGCGCCGGCGCTCCGCGTCGGCTACGTCCACGCGCCCCCGGAGGTGGTGAGCTGCCTCGCCGCGCACCGCCGGTACCTCGACGCGCAGGGCGATCGCGCGATGGAGCTCGCGATCGCCGAGCTCCTCGAGGACGGGGAGATCCAGCAGCACGTCTGGCGCATGCGGCGGGCCTACGCCGAGCGGCGGGACGTGCTCGCCCGGGCGCTCCGCGAGGCGCTCCCGGACGCGCTCGACTTCACCGTGCCGGCGGGAGGGCTGGCGCTCTGGTGCCGGACCGCCCCGGGGATCGACGTCGACCGCTGGGCGGCGGCGGCGCGGGAGAAGGGCGTCGTCTTCGCGCCGGCGAGCGAGTTCGCGTTCGACGGGCGGCCGCGCCCTGCGCTGCGCGTGGGGTTCGCCAGGCTCGGCGAGCGCGAGCTGCGGGAGGGAGCGCGGCGGATCGCGGCCGCGCTGCCGTCCGCGGGGGGCGGGGCCGCGCGGCGCCCGCGCTAGCCGCACGATGCGCGATTCGCCGCGCTCCCGTGCGACCTCGCACGGCGGGCGCGGAGGTCTCCGCTCCTCGACAGGAGCCCCGCGTCAGCGGCTCCCGCGTTCCACCATCAGCACGAGGTCTTCCTTCAGGCTCTCGAGATCCTCCTCGTGCTCGATCTCCTGCTGCAGGATGGTGAGCGCCATGTTGTACGTCACCATGTCCTTGTCCTTCGTGAGGTCCATGAGCTCCTTGTAGACCGAGATCGCGCACTGCTCGCCTGCGATGTTCTGGTCGAGGAGGACGGCCACGTAAGGATCGTCGGGCGCGTCGTACTTGCAGGGGCTGAGGCCGAACCAGTCCTTCGGGTTCGTCACCGGGGTCCCTCCGAGCTGGATGATGCGGCCCGCGACGAGCACCGCGTGGCCCAGCTCCTCGTTGGCGTGGAGCGTGAGCTCCGCCGCGACCGCGTCCTTCATCGGACCCTTGATGAGCTTCGCGCCGAGCCAGTACTGGTAGTAGGCGAGCCATTCGCTCGCGTACGCCCGGTTCAGCACCCGGACCAGCTCGTCGACGTCCATCCCGATGATCTCGCGGCCTCTCGTTCCCATTGTGATCCTCCCCGTTCGGCCGCCCGCGGACCTGCGCGTCGAAGGACGCATGCGCCAGCCGCTGCCAGCAGACCGCGTCCGCCGGGGGTCTGTCCAGGCCTCTGCGAGGTCTTGGCCAGCCCCCGATGCCAGCGCGGGCCCGGAGCAATGACGATCGCCGTCGAGCGCAATCGCGGTCGTCCAGCCCGCTGGAGTCGTTCTCATGAAGGGCGGCAGCACCACGTCGTGAAGCGCTGACGCCACGCTGCCCTTCTCAGGCCGGACGGTGTTCAGGCGGCGGAACCCGGGCGGCGAGCGCCCGCGCCGCCAGCCCGCAGGCGATACCCCAGGCCGTGCCGGCGAGCACGTCCGTCGGCTAATGGACGCCGACATACACCCTGCTCAACGCCACGGCCGTGGCGACGATGAAGGTCCCGACGCCGAGCCGGAGATCGGCCGCAGCGGCGACGGTCGCCATCGCGAAGAAGTTCGCGGCGTGCAGGCTCGGCAACGACCCGACGTCCGCTGCGGGGGCGAGCCACCGGAAGGTGTCGGGCGCCAGGGCGTAGCACGGGCGCATCCGGGCCACGAGCGGCCGGAGGACCTGGGACCCGACTCCGTCGCTCAGCGCAACCGCGACGCCCAGCGCCGCGATGAGCCGCGCACGGCTGCGCCCCGCGGCCAGGGCGACGAGGAGGACGAGGGTGATACCGAACACGATCCCGAACGTCCTGGCCGAGAGGGTCACCGTCAGTTGATCGAGCAGCCATCCATGGCCCGCGTTCACCGCTCGGAATACCCACTCCTCCATCACGGTGTGGTGGTCGACGGTCATCTCTCGGGAAGCTCCTCCGCGCCGGTCAATGGACGTGGGCGCCCAGCAGGGCGATCGTCGACGCCCCCGCGACGATGAGCGCGACCTGGCCAACGGATGCAGCGAGTCGGGTCTGGCGATGAAGCCCGGGGATCAGGTCGGCGGTGGCGATGTAGATGAAGCTCCCGGCGGAGACGGCCAGGACCGACGGGACGAGCTCCCTCGCCGCGTCGAGCCAGAGGTATCCGAGGGCGGTACCGACGGGCGTCGCGAGCGCGGAGAGGACGTTGAGCAGGAGCGCCTTCCGACGCGAGTAGCCGCTGTCGAGCAGGATCGCGAAGTCGCCGGCCTCCTGGGGGATCTCGTGTACGAGGGTCGCGAGCGCGGTCGAGATGCCGAGCGGAACGGAGGCGAGGAACGCGGCTGCGATGAGGATCCCGTCGGCGAAGTTGTGGAGGCCGTCCCCGAGGACGATGAGGACGCCGGGGTTCCGGTGCGCCTCGCAGCCGTGGTCGTGACAGTGGCGCCACACCACGAGCTTTTCGAGGACGAAGAAGAGCAACATGCCCGCGAGCACCGCCGCGGTGACCGTCGCCGCGGGTGCGTGCTCGAGGGCCTCCGGGATGACGGCGAGGAACGCCGCGCCGAGCAGGGCGCCGGTCGCGTAGCTGATGAGCGATGACACGGCCGGCTTCCGGAAGGAATCAGGGACCGCGAGCACGAGCGCAGCGGCCGCGACCCCGCCGACGCTGGAGATCCCGCTGAACAGGAACATGAGTGGAACCTGCATCCGCGCCTTTCTCGAGGGGGGAGCAGTGCCGCCCACGCGCCACGAAGTCGCGCAGCTTACTGCGATCGGGAGGTCGGTGGGATCCGCCGTGATCGGGGACCGCGCGGCGTGATCGCCGAGCGCGATTCAGCGCGATCCGCGCGGTGGTCGGGCGGCGGCGATCTCACGCGCGCGGGACCCGTCGAGCGCGTCGGCCGCGGCGCAGCGCGCTCACCCGAGCGATCGCCGCACGGCCTCCACGATCGCGTCCGCGCCGATGCCGGCGGCGTCCAGGAGCTCGCGGGGGGTCCCGGACCCGGGCAGCTCGCGCACGGCGAGGCGCGCGATGGCCGGAGCGGGCCGGCCGGCGAACACCTCTCCGACGGCGTCCGCGATCCCGCCCTCCGGCCAGTGGTCCTCCACGACGACGAGCCGCCCTCCGCACTCGCGCGCGCAGGCCTCCACCGTCGCCGCGTCGATCGGCTTCACGGAGTACAGGTCCACCACCCGCACCCGGATCCCGCTCGCCGCGAGCAGGTCATGGGCGCGGAGCGCCTCGTGCAGGGTGATGCCGGCGGCGAGCACGGCCGCGACGTCGCCGTTCGACCGCCGCACGAGCTTGCTGCCGCCGACGGGAAAGCGCTCGTCGGGGCCGTAGAGGACCGGCGTCTTCTCGCGGGTGACGCGCAGGTAGGCGATGCCGCGGAGGTCGGCCATCCGGTGGATCAGGTCCACCGCCGTCGTGGCGCAGGACGGGTAGAGGACGGTGCTCCCCGCCACCGCCCGCATCATCGCGAGGTCCTCGAGGGCCATCTGCGAGGGCCCGTCCTCGCCGATCGAGACGCCCGCGTGCGAGCCCACGAGGCACAGGCGCGCGCGCGACACCGCCGCCATCCGGACCTGGTCGTACGCGCGCGTGAAGAAGGCGGCGAACGTCGCGGCGAACGGGACGAGCCCCTGCACCTGCAGGCCGACCGCGGCGGAGACGAGCTGCTGCTCCGCGATGTACATCTCGAAGAACCGCTCGGGGTGGGCCTTCGCGAACCGCTCGGAGTACGTCGAGTTGCCCACCTCGCCGTCGAGCGCGACCACGTCCTCGCGCGCGTCTCCGAGCGCGCGGAGCGCGTCGCCGAACGCCTCGCGCGTCGCGACCTTGGCGCCGACCTCGTAGCGCGGCGGCTCGAAGGGCCGGCGCCGCGGCGTGCGCGGCGGCGCGGAACCCGCCGCGGGGGTCTCCGCCACGAGATCGCCGCGCGGGTTCCCGAGCTCTGCGAGCGCGCGCACGGCGTCGTCCCTCGAGAGCGGCTTTCCGTGCCAGCCCTCCCGGTCCTCGAGGAACGAGACCCCGGCTCCCTTCTTCGTGCGCGCGACGATGCACACGGGGCGATCCGAGCCCTCCGCCTCCGCGTAGGCCCGATCGATCGCGGCGCGGTCGTGCCCGTCGATCACGATCGGCCTCCAGCCGAACGCCCGCGCGCGCTCGGCGTACCGCTCGCCGTCCCACTGCAGCATGGTCGGCCCGCGCTGGCCGAGGCGGTTCATGTCCACGATCGCGACGAGCCGCGACAGCCGGTAGTGGCCGCCGAGCTCGAGGGCCTCGTACACGCTGCCCTCCGCCATCTCGCTGTCGCCGAGGAGCACCCAGCAGCGGAGCTCCCGGCCGAGGAGGCGCGCGCCGAGCGCGAGGCCCACCGCCGCGGGGAGCCCCTGCCCGAGCGAGCCGGTCGCGACCTCCACGAAGGGGGCGCGAGGCGTGGGGTGCCCCTCGAGGCGGCTCCCCTGCTTGCGCAGCGAGAGGAGCTCCTCGTCCGAGAGCGCGCCCGCCGCCTTGAGCATCGCGTAGAGGAGCGGCGCGGCGTGGCCCTTCGAGAACACGAGCCGGTCGTCGCCCGCGCTCCCCGGGTGGCGCCAGTCGACGCGCAGGTGCCCCGCGAGGAGCACCGCCATGAGATCCGCCGCGGAGAGGCAGGAGGTCGGGTGCCCGGACCCCGCCGCGGTCGTGGCGCGGATGCTGTCGGCGCGAAGCTGCGCCGCGAGCGGCGCCCAGGGATCGTTCGGCGCGGTCATGCGTGGTGCTCCTAGCGTGGCCACGCGCCAGCCGCTGCGCTGCACCGGGTTCGCCTCCGCCGGTCCCCCGCTGGCCGGGCCGCGGCGCGTCTCGCCCATTATGGACACCCTGAAGGTCGAGAGATGAGGGTCGCACTCGCCGCCGATCACGCGGGCTACGCGCTGAAGGAGCGCCTCCGGGCGCACCTCGGCGCGCGCGGCCACGAGGTGCTCGACCTCGGCGCGCACGACGCGGTGCCGAGCGACTACCCGGATCACGCGCTGGCGGCCGGCCTGGCGGTGCTGGACGGGCGCGCCGAGCGGGCGATCCTGGTCTGCGGGAGCGGGGTCGGGGTCGCGGCGGCGGCCAACAAGCTGCCCGGCATCCGCGCAGGCCTGTGCCACGACCACTACTCGGCGCACCAGGGCGTCGAGCACGACGACATGAACGTGCTCGCGCTCGGCGCGCGGGTAGTGGGCGACTCGCTCGCCGCCGAGCTCGCCGACACCTTCCTCGCCGCGCGCTTCGACGGCGAGGAGCGGCACGCGAGGCGCCTCGCGAAGCTCCGCGCGCTCGAGGCGCGCTCGACGGGAGGGCGGCACATGTCGAACCCACTTCGTGAGCTGGCGCGGTACGGACAGAGCATCTGGTACGACAGCCTCCGCCGCGGGCTCCTCGCGTCGGGTGAGCTCGAGCGCCTCATCCGGGAGGCCGGGCTCACGGGGCTCACCACGAACCCCGCGATCTACGAGAAGGCCATCGGCTCGACGCGCGACTACGACGTCGAGCTCGCGCGCCTCCTGCCGCGGGGCGACCTCGACGCGAAGGCCATCTACGAGCAGCTCGCGCTCCACGACCTGCGGGCGGCGGCCGACCTGCTCCGGCCGGTGTACGACCGCGAGAGCCGGCGCGACGGGTACGTGAGCCTCGAGGTCTCGCCCGTCGCGGCGCGCGACGCGGACGCGTCGCTCGCGGAGGCGCGGCGGCTCTGGCGCGCGCTCGACCGAGAAAACGCGATGATCAAGGTGCCGGGGACGCCCGAGGCCGTCCCCGCCATCCGCCGCCTGCTCGCCGAGGGCGTGAACGTCAACGTGACGCTCCTCTTTTCCCGCGAGGCGTACCGGGAGGTCGCGGAGGCACACCTCGCCGCGCTGGAGGAGAGGGCCGACCGCGGAGCGGACGTCTCGCGGGTCGCCAGCGTGGCGAGCTTCTTCGTCTCGCGGATCGACGCTGCGGTGGATGCCCGGCTCGACACGATCGCGGCGAGCGCCGCGCCGGAGCCGATCCGCCGCCGGGCGGAGGCGCTGCGCGGGCGGGTCGCGATCGCGAACGCCAAGCTCGCGTACCAGGACTGGCGCGCCCGGGTCATGACCCCGCGGTGGCGGCGGCTCCGCGAGCGAGGCGCGATGCCGCAGCGGCTCCTGTGGGCGAGCACGGGCACGAAGGACCCCCGCTACCGCGACGTCCTGTACGTGGAGGAGCTGATCGGGCCCGAGACGGTGAACACCGTGCCCCCGGCGACGTTCGACGCCTTCCGCGATCACGGGCGCGTCGCCCCGACGCTCGAGGCCGGCGTCGACGACGCGCGCGCCGCGCTCGCGGAGCTCGCCGCGCTCGGCGTCTCGCTCGACGACGTCGCCGAGCGGCTCCTCGAGGACGGCGTGCGGCTCTTCGCGGAGCCGTTCGCGAAGCTGCTCGCCACCATCGAGGCGCGGCGCGGGGCGGAGACCGGCGCGCACGCCTGAGAGGAGCGTCGATGCAGCTCGGGATGATCGGACTCGGCCGGATGGGCGGCAACATGGCCGCGCGCCTCCTGCGCGGCGGGCACCGCGTCGTGGGCTGGGACCCGGGCGCCGCGGCGGCGCGGTCGCTCGAGGAGGCCGGCGGGAGCGCCGCCGCCTCGCTCGACGACCTCGTCGCGAAGCTCGCGCCGCCGCGCGCCGTGTGGCTGATGGTGCCGGCCGGCGCGCCGACGGAGGAGACGACCCTCGCCCTCGCCGAGCGGCTCGCGCCGGGGGACGTCGTCGTCGACGGCGGGAACACGCACTTCGAGGACGACGTGCGCCGCGCCCGGCTGCTCGCGCAGAAGGGCGTCCGGCACCTCGACGTCGGAACGAGCGGCGGCGTCTTCGGCCTCGAGCGCGGCTACTGCCTCATGGTGGGGGGCGATCGGGGCGCGTTCGAGCGGCTCGAGCCCGTCTTCCGGACCCTCGCGCCCGGCAGCGCCGCCGCGCCGCCGACGCCCGGGCGCGCGGGCCGGGGCACCGCGGACGAAGGCTACCTGCACTGCGGCCCCCACGGCGCGGGCCACTTCGTGAAGATGATCCACAACGGCATCGAGTACGGGCTCATGCAGGCGTACGCGGAGGGGTTCGACCTCCTGCGGGGGGCGGGCGGCGAAGGCGTGCGCGAGGAGCTCCGCTACGAGCTCGACCTGCGCGAGATCGCGGAGCTGTGGCGGCGCGGGAGCGTCGTCACCTCGTGGCTGCTCGACCTCGCCGCGGCGGCGCTCGCCGAGGACCCGCGCCTCGAGGGGTTCACCGGCGCGGTGGCCGACTCCGGCGAGGGGCGCTGGACCGTGCAGGCGGCGGTCGCGGAGGCAGTGCCGGCGCCGGTCCTCACCGCCGCGCTGTACGCCCGCTTCCGCTCTCGCCAGGCGAGCACGTTCGGCGAGAAGCTCCTCTCGGCGCTGCGCCGGCAGTTCGGCGGGCACACGGAGGCGAGGCGCGAGGGGGACGCGACGTGAGCGCCGCACCGGCTTCGATGCGGCCCGGCGATCCCTGCGCGTTCGTCGCGTTCGGCGCGATGGGCGACCTCACCAGGCGGAAGCTCCTGCCGTCGCTCTACAACCTCCGCGCGAACGGCCTGCTGCCCCGCGACTTCGCCTTCATCGGCGTCGCCCGCCGCCCGCTCGACGACGGCGGCTACCGCGAGCAGGCCACCTCCGCGCTGCACGAGTTCGCGACGCGGCCGGTGGACGACGCGCTCTGGGAGGAGTTCGCCCGGCGCATCCACTACGTCCGCGGCGACTTCGAGGATCCGCAGACGTACGCGGCGCTCTCGACGGCCCTCGCGGCCGCGGCCCGGAACGACGGCACATCCGGGAACGCGCTCTTCTACCTCGCCACGCCGCCGGGCGAGATCGGCGCCGTCGTGCGCGGGCTCGGCGCGGCGGGGCTCTGCCGCGAGGACGCCGGCTGGCGGCGCGTGGTCATCGAGAAGCCGTTCGGCCGGGACCTCGACTCCGCGAGGGCGCTGAACCGCGAGCTCACCGGCGTGCTCGAGGAGCGGCAGCTCTACCGGATCGATCACTACCTCGGGAAGGAGACCGTCCAGAACCTCATGGTGTTCCGCTTCGCGAACGGGATGTTCGAGCCCGTCTGGAACCGGCGCTACGTCGATCACGTCCAGATCACCGTCGCCGAGGAGCTCGGCGTCGAGGGGCGCGGCGAGTACTACGAGCGCGCCGGCGTCCTCCGCGACATCGTGCAGAGCCACATCTTCCAGCTCCTCACGCTCGTCGCGATGGAGCCGCCCTCGACCCTCGCGCCGGAGGCGGTCCGGAACGAGAAGGTGAAGGTGCTCGACGCGATCCGCTGCATGGCGCCGGAGCAGGTCCTGCACGACACCGTGCGGGGGCAGTACGGCGCCGGGCTCCTCGACGGGCGGCGGGTGGCCGCCTACCGCGACGAGCCCAGCGTCTCGCCGACGTCGCAGACCGAGACCTACGCGGCGCTGCGGCTCCAGGTGGAGAACTGGCGGTGGGCGGGGGTGCCCTTCTACGTCCGCTCCGGGAAGCGGCTCGCCCGGCGCGACACGCAGATCTCGATCCAGTTCCGGCGGCCGCCGCTGCTCCTCTTCCAGGAGGCGGGCGTCGAGCAGATCGAGCCCAACCGCCTCGACATCCTCGTCCAGCCGGAGGAGGCGATCTGCATCACGATGAAGGCGAAGCGGCCGGGACCGTCGATCGTCCTCGAGCAGGTGAAGCTCGCCTTCAGCTACTCCCGCTTCGGCTCCATCCCGCCCGCCACCGGGTACGAGCGGCTGCTCCACGACGCGATGATCGGCGACACGGCGCTCTTCCACCGCGCCGACCTCGTCGAGGCGAGCTGGCGGATCGCGACCCCGATCCTGGACGTCTGGGCGACGCTGCCAGCGCGCGACTTCCCGAACTACGAGGCGGGCACCTGGGGGCCCGCGGCGGCGAACGACCTGCTCGCGCGCGACGGGCGGCGCTGGGTGAACCCGGAGTGAGGCCGCCGTGCGAGCGCAGCGCGTGATCGCCCCGCGTCGCCCGGCGTGCCGCCCGGCGGAGGGTCTCTTGCCGTGAGCGCCGAGCTGCGCACGGTGGCGGATGCGGAGGAGGTCGCGCGCGCCGCGGCGGACGAGCTCGTGGGCGCCGCGGCGCGGGCGCTCGCGGAGCGCGGGCGGTTCACGGTGGCGCTCTCGGGCGGCGCGACGCCGCGGCGGCTCCTCGAGCTCCTCGCGGACGCGGGCGCGCCGTTTCGAGCGCGCCTCCCCTGGGATCGGACCCACGTGTTCTTCGGCGACGAGCGGCACGTCCCGCCCGACCACCGGGACAGCAACTACCGGATGGCGCACGACGCGCTCCTCGCGCACGTCCCGGTGGCGAGCGTGCACCGCATGCGCGGCGAGGAGCCGGACGCGGCGGCCGCGGCCGCGAGCTACGAGGCCGAGCTGCAGCGGTTCTTCGGGCTGTCGGCGGACGACCCGCCGCCGCGGCTCGATCTCGTGCTCCTCGGGCTCGGCGCGGACGGCCACACGGCCTCGCTCTTCCCCGGGAGCGCCGCGCTCGAGGAGCGCCGCCGCTGGGTCGTCGCGCCGTTCGTGGACGCGCTCCAGGCCTGGCGGATCACGCTGACCCTCCCGGTGCTCGTCCGCGCCCGCGAGGCGCTGGTCCTCGTCTCGGGGGCGGCGAAGGCGCACGCGCTGGCAGACGTCTTCACTTCGGGTCACGGCCTCGCGCCCTCCCCCGCCGCGCGGGTGCGGGCCGAGACCGGGGCGTCGCTCTGGATCGTGGACCGTGACGCCGCGAGGCGCGTCCCCGAGGAACGGCGAGGAGGGACGTGAACGCTGGGGGAGCGCGGCCGCGCGGAGCGGGCCCTCGCCGCGCCGGACCCGCCGGCGAGGCGCGGAGGTACCCCATGGCCGAGCGCACGCGTGCCACGCCCCGGCCTTGGCCACAGGACGTGAAGACGCTTTCGGTGGACGTCGGCGGGAGTCGCCTCAAGGCGAGCGTCCTCGATCGCCGCGGCGAGATGCTCGTCGACAAGGTCCGGATCGACACGCCGTATCCCTGCCCGCCCGAGGTCCTGGTCGAATCTCTTTGCCGCCTCGCGCGCGACCTGCCGTCGTACCACCGCGTCTCGGTGGGGTTCCCGGGGCTCATCCGCAAGGGCGTGGTGCGGGAGGTCCCCGCGCTCTCGCGCCGGAAACCCGGCGGCCCTCGAGACCCGAAGCTGGCGGCGCGCTGGGTGGGGTTCGGGCTGCGGGACGCGCTCGAGCAGGCGTTCGGCGTCCCGACGCTGGTCGCGAACGACGCCGACGTGCAGGGCAGCGCGGTGATCCGTGGGCTGGGCTTCGAGCTCGTGGTGACGCTCGGCACCGGGGTGGGATGCGCGCTGTTCGAGGACGGCGTGCTGCTGCCGCACCTCGAGCTGTCCCACGGACACTACAAGCGCGGCGTCTCCATCGACGTGGCCCTCGGGAGCGCGGAGCGCGACCGCATCGGGAACGCGCGCTGGAACACGCGCGTCGCGAGGGGCCTTCGCTGGCTCGAGCGGATGGTGCTGTACGACCGGCTGTACGTGGGGGGCGGAAACGCGAGGTACCTCGCGCTCGACCTCGGGCCGCGCGCCGAGATCGTCTCCAACAACGCCGGCATCACGGGCGGCATCCGGCTGTGGGAGAGCTACGACGGTCCGATCTCGCGCCATCCGATGCGAGCCGGACCGAGCTCCCCTTAGCCGGCCTGCTGGGTGGCGGCGCCGGAGTCGCCCCGGCCGCGTTTCGTTCACGGACGCGCGTCCTCCCCTTCGCGTGTCCCGCCCGTCCAGGCGCCTTCCGGGGTGCCGGGCAGGCCGGCCGCGCGCCACAGCGCGGCGAGCCCGTCGCGAGACCCTGGCCAGTGGCGCCGGACCGCAGCCGCTCCTGCGCGGCGCACCACCGATCGCAGCACGACCGCGACGAGGATGGCGTCGTCCGCGTACCCGAGCACCGGGATGAAGTCCGGGATGAGGTCGAACGGCATCGCGAGGTAGGCGAACAGTGCCCAGAGCCTGGCGCGGACCCCGCGCGGCAGGGACCGGTCGGTCGCGAGGTTCCGCAGCAGCCGGATCGTGTCGGGGAGGAGGCGCAGCGCCTCGGAGAGCAGCGACCCGCGCGGCCGTGCGAGCACGAGCGCGAGGACGAGCGCCCCCCAGGCGAGGACGAGCGCCGCGGCGATGCCGATCGCGATCCGGAGCCAGGCGTCCATCCTTCGGCCTTCACCTCGCGGCCAGGCAACGGCCGGCGGGGAGTCTACACCCCCGCCTCCGCCAGCCTGCACCACGAGCGGTCCCCTGCACCCGGGCTCGCGCCTGAGCCGTTCCCGGAGCCCCGGCGAGCCCCTCCGGCGGCGCCGGGTTGACATCGGTAGGGGCCGGACGCATATAACTGACAGGTTAATTAACCGACGAGTTCAGGAGCCATGCAGACCGATCGCCTCAGCGCAACGTTCGCAGCCCTGGCGGACCCGACCCGCCGGGCGATCCTGGCTCGCCTCCGGACCGGCGAGTGCTCCGTCACCGAGCTCGCCGAGCCCTTCGACATGAGCATGCCCGCCGTGTCGAAGCACCTGCGGGTCCTCGAGCGCGCGGGCCTGATCGCGCGGAGGCGCGAGGCCCAGTGGCGACACTGCCGCATCGAGGCCGCCCCGCTGAAGGAGGTGGCCGCGTGGGCCGAGCGCTACCGGGCCATCTGGGAGGCGCGCCTGGATCGCCTCGACACGTACCTCGAGCGGATCAACCCGAAGGAGGAGAGCAGCCATGGTCGGAAGCCACGCAGCAAACCGTGACAGCTTCACGGTGACGACGCCGTCGGACCGGGAGATCCGGATGACGCGCCTGTTCAGCGCCCCGCGACACCTCGTCTTCGACGCGATGACGAGGCCCGAGCACGTGAGGGAATGGTGGGGCCGCCTCGGCGAGGGCTACTCGGTGCCGGTGTGCGAGATCGACCTTCGCGTGGGTGGCGCGTGGCGGTTCGTGAACCGCCACCCGGGCGGAGAGGCTGCCTTCCACGGCGAGTACCGGGAGATCGCGCCGCCTGGCCGCCTCGTGTTCACCGAGATCTTCGAGGACTTCCCGGACAGCGTCTCGATCGTGACGACGGAGCTCAGCGAGGAGGGCGACAAGACGCGACTCACGGCGACCGTGCGCTATCCGTCGCCGGACGTGCGCGACATGGTGCTCGGGACCGGAATGGCCAGGGGCGCGGGCATCAGCTACGACCGCCTGGAGGACCTCGTCGCGAAGCTGCAGCGGGGGTGACCTCAGGCGCCGCCCTCGGGCTGGACCCTCTCGCGCCCCTGCCGGACGGTCGTCGTCAGGCGGTCATCACGCGTGCGCGGGGAGGCCGGCCGGCGGCGCGCGGTGGCCGGTCCCCCGTCGATGCCAGGCACGAAGCCGGATCCCGAGCGCCAGCATGAGGGCACCGAAGACCAGCGCATACGCGCCGATCCAGAGCGTGACCGCGAGCGCACCCGCGCCGGGCGCGACGAGGCACAGCACCCCGAAGGCGATGGAGAGGAAGCCTGCGAGCGCGAGCACCCACTCCCCCTTGATCATCTTCCGGAGCCGGATCGCGGCCACCACCTGGGCCACGCCGGTCACGACCGCCCAGGCGGCGATGAGCGCCAGGAGCACCAGCGCCGTGATCCCCGGCCACATGAAGGTGAGGACCCCCGCGACGATGCTCACGAGGCTCTCGAAAACCATCGACCCCCAGCGCGCCTCGCCGGACGGGCCGCGCACCGTGAGGCCGAGGTTGATGACGCCGTCGCGCCTCAAGGCGGGCGGCACGCTCACGGTCATCGAGGGCGACCACGGCTCGACCTTCTTCCACCCGGACGACGCGGACGCGCGCCGGGCGATCGACTGCCTCGTCACGCTCCAGGCGCGCGCCGACGGCAACGCGCTCATAGGCCGGCAGCTCTTCCCGCTGCTCGCGCAGGCGGGGGTGCGGGACGTGAAGGTGTCGCCGCGGATGGTCTACGTCGACTCGAGCCGCCCGGAGTGGGTCGAGGGCTTCACCCGGAACACCTTCACCGCAATGGCGGAGGGCGTGCGCGAGCAGGCACTGGCCGCCGGGCTCGTCGACGCGGCTGCCTGGGCGCGCGGCGTTGCGGGGCTGCGGCGCGCGGCCGAGCCGGACGGCGTGTTCTGCTACACGTTCTTCAAGGGCGTCGGCGTGAGGTGAGGCCTACGCCTGCCGTATCAACCGACCGAGACGACCACCTTGCCCCGCGTGTGCTTCGTCTCGACATGCGCCTCCGCCTCGATGATCCGGTCGAGCGCGAACGTTCTCTCCACCACCGGAACGACCTTCCCCTCGTCTAGCCACCGCGCGATGAGCTCCAGATCACGCGCCCGCGGCCGGACGATGACGAGGTGCGCCCGCGGGAACGAGAAGCGCGTCCGGGCGACGTCGAGAAGGTCGCGCACCTTCGGGACGGTCTTCACGAAGACGCCGCGAGCAGTGAGCGCGCTTCGCGCCTCGGGCAGCGTGCGGTTACCGAAGACGTCGAAGACCACGTCGAACCGCTCCGGTCCGGCGAGCGGATCCACCGCGCGGTAGTCGAGCGTCACGTCCGCGCCGAGCCTGCGGCACAGCTCGATGTTCGCCGCGCTCGACGCGCTCGTGACGTGCGCCCCGAGGAGCTTCGCTATCTGGATCGCGAACACGCCGACGCCTCCGGAGGCGCCATTGACGAGCAGGCGCATCCCGGGCTCGAGGTGCGCGACGTCCCTCAGCGCCTGGAGCGCGGTCGACGCGGCGAGCGGCGCCGAGGCGGCCTCCACGTGGTCGAGCCGGGTGGGCTTCGGCGCGCACTGGGCTGGCCGCACGACGAGGTACTCCGCGCAGGCGCCGCCCTGGTACCCGTCGAGCATCCCGTAGTACGCGGCGCCGAGGGGCAAGCCGGTCACCCCGGGGCCAACCTCCGCGATCTCGCCCGACCAGTCGAAGCCGACGCGCTTTGGGAATCTGCGACCGGAGAGGAACCGGAACTTGCCGCTGCGTATGATCACGTCCTTCGGATTCAGCGCCGCCGCGCGTACGCGCACGAGGATCTCGGCGCGGCCGGGGCTCGGCCGCGGAACCTCTCGCACGGCAAGCACGCTCGCGGGACCGTAACGATCGTATTCGACGGCCTTCAACGCAGCTCGTCCCCCAGGTCCGTCATGGTCCCGCGGCGGCGCGTCCCAGGATAGGGCGGTGCGGGTATGCACGTCGCCCCGTCCGGGACCTGGGTTCGCCCCGGGCGCCGATCCCGTTGGGGTGCCGAGGCTCCGCGAGCCTTTCTCCCGTCGCGCAGCGGCCCCGGCTCGATAACGAACAACGCGGAAGACGGAGAGGAGGTTGCCATGCCGGAAGCCAAGAAGGTGACGCAGGGTTTCCTCGACGGCCATGCGGCGCTCAGGAAGGAGCTCGAGCTCCACAAGGCTGCAATCGAAGGCCTGCGTGGCGCGTCTCAGCAGGCCGCGGAAGGAGCGATGGAACGCGCGGTGTTGTTCCTCGACGCGGAGATCAGGCCGCACGCGACCTCGGAGGAGCTGAAGCTCTATCCGCTGGTGGATTCGATGGTCGGCGGCCGCGAGCCCTTCACCGCCACGATGCGCTGCGAGCACGCGATCATCGACCGCTGGATCGAGGAGCTCGCCGTCAATGCCGCGTCCACCGCTCCCGATGTGGTCAGGTTTGCGCGCAGCGCCGACCGGCTGTTCGGGCTCATCGAGGCGCACTTCGAGGAGGAGGAGGACGTCCTGCTCCCGATCATCGAGCGCGCCTTCGAGACCGCCGACGACTTCGAGCGGGCGGTAGGCGGCGAGATCCACGCGCACTCCCACTGAGCGGAGACGCTCGCTGTTTCGCGCCGCAGGCGGGTCGATCGCGTCGCGCGCGCCCCGCCCCCGAGATGAGGTCGTGCGGCGCTCGCCGAGCACGCGGTGACGCGGGGGCAGGCAGAATCGATCGCTCCCGACGGGCGAAGGTGGGCTCGGTGTCCATGGCGCCGGGCTCACCCACCTCAGAGCCGCCGAGTCACCGCCATGCGCAGGCGCGCCAGCAGGCGCGACGGGAAGCTCATTCGCCCGATCTGAAGCTCCGCAGCCGCCGTCATCATCGCCACGAGCCCCCTGAACGGACGGATGAAGACCTTCAGGTTGGCCATTCTGCCGTCGTGCCCGAGGCTGATGCGGTCAACCCCTTGAAGCGACCTCTTTCCGACGCTCGCGTCGAACTCGAGGAGGATCTCGTTCCCGTCGATCCGACGCGCGCAGTCGGCGGCGCCGTTTTACGGGCTCAGGACCAGCGCTCCAGCCACTCGCGCTCCCACGCCTCCTTCGCGCGGTGGGCATCCGCGCTCGGAGGCTCCAGGGAGACGACCGGCGCCGGGTCCCCGAAGAAGTCCCCGTGGCCGTACGCCGCGACGCCATCGCCGGTCTCGACCCAGCACTCGCCGACGCCCGTGTAGGAGGGCGCCGGCTCCCCGCCCATGACGTCGGCCGCGATGGCGCGCGCGACGACCTCCGCCTCGCCGGCCGCGAACGTCCCCGCCTTCGGCAGCAGCTTCCCCATCTTCAGCGGAATCCCGGTCACGTCTCCGATCGCAAAGACCCTGTCGAATCGGGTGCGCAGGGTCGCGCGATCGACGGCGATCCACCCGCTCTCTCCCGTGAGCCCCGCCTCGCGCGCGACGAGCGGAGCCCGATGCGGCGGGACGAACGCGAGCAGGTCGCAGGTGGCCTCGGCGCCGCCTTCGAAGTGGAGTCGCCGGTCCGGCGCGTCCGCGCGCACGAGCTGATGGTTCGGGTGGTACGCGATGCCCTTCGCGGCAAGGAGGTCGCGCACCGCGGCCGAGACCGCCGGGCCCGCGACGCCCATCGGCGCGGGCTCGGCTGCGTAGAAGTCGATCGTGACCGCTGCGCGCACGCCGCGCTGTCGGAGCTTCCACTCCGCGAGCATCGCCGCCTCGTACGGCGCGGCGGGGCACTTGTACGCGGGTGCCGCGGTGAGGACGGCGAGCCGTCCACGATCGAATCGGGCGAGTGCGTCGCGCAGCGCGAGGGCGCCCTCGAGCGAGTAGAACGAGTGCCCCGCCTCCGTGAGGCCGGGGACCCTCGACGGATCGAGCTCCGCGCCGAGCGCGATCACGAGGTAATCCGCTTCGAGCTCGCGGCCGGCGACCACGACGTTCCGCCGCGCCGGGTCCATCTTCTCCACGTTCCCGGTCACCACGTCGATGCCGCGGCGCGACAGGGCTGCCACGGGTCGCGTGACGTCCTCGGGCCGCCGCTCGCCGACGATGAGCCAGAGGAGCGACGCCCCCAGGACGAAGCGCTCGGCCCGCTCCACGACCGTGACCCGGTGCTCCGCAGGCAACGAGCGACGCAGCTCGCTCGCGACGACGTTTCCTCCCACGCCGCCGCCCAGGACGAGGACGCTCGCGCTCATGACGACCTCCGCGGCGCTGACATGGATCGTGGCCTCGCTCGCCGCAACTCGCCGCGCTCCAGGCCGCCGTTCCCATCGGGGGGGGTCGCGGCGGCGACTCGACGGGCGCCGGGCGGGTGAGGCGAGCAGCGCCCTTCTCGGGATGCGCTCGCCCAGCCCCCTTGCGGAGGCATCGCCACGTCACGCACCCGGCGCGGCGAGCGGGCACCCGCGCCGCCGCCATGCGCCGCTCGACGCGCGCGCGAGCTTCTCGGAGCGTTCACTCCTCGGCGCGCAGGTCGCGGCGGTGGTGCGCCGGGTCGAAGGGCTCGAAGAAGGACTGGCCGATCACGAACAGTCCGCGCTGCGGAATCCAGAAGTCGCCCAGGTGCTCCTGTTCCGGTAGGGGTCCCGGCTCGCCCACGTCCGCCCCCTCGACGCGTGCACGGCTGGCCGGGATCGTCCAGGCCACGCGCGGGTTCGCGATGAAGTGCTGTCCGCTCGGCGCGCGTCCCGCGAGCGCCATTCGACCGGTTCCGAGGAGGCGGCGCGCCATCACGCCCATCGCGCGCAGCGCGGCCTCGTTGCGCCACAGCGACCTCGGCATCATGCGCGCCATCACGTTCATCGCGCGGATGGCGGCGGGCGACGCGAGCGTCACGTCCCACTGGACCGCTCTGCCACCGTCCACGTCCACCGAGAACCTGTCGGCTCCCGTCCAGCGGATCTCGATCGGGCGCTCGAGCGCCCTCCGCAGGCGCGGGCCGAAGTACCGGGGGCAGGACTGCTCGGGAGGCACGTCCTGGTAGCACGTCCACTCGCCGGAGGGCGCGCGGTGCCACACCGACGTGTAGCCGCGCCCGATCGAAGAAGCCGGGAACCGCCGGAGCGCGAGGACGTGCCCGGAACGGAACGGCAGCCCCATGACTCCGTACCCCGAGAACCGCTCGTCCGTCCCCTGCGGGAGACTCGGGCTCGCCTCGATACGCGCGGCGAGGCGGCGTGGCTGCGGCATCGCGGTGGCCTCCGGCGCCCCATGTAGCGGCCGAGCAGCGGGATGGCCGTGACGAACCGTCGCTCGGGCTGGCCGTTCCCCGAACGAGACCCCTTCGGAGGCCACGGCCGGTGCCGCCTAGAACGAGATCACGCGGTCGCTCTCGACGACCCACGCCGCGAGCTGGCCCATCGTCGACTGCTCGGCCCCGGGGAAGTAGGGCTGGTTCTTGTGGATGCCGCACCGGGCCATGCACGTCCCGCACACCTTCACGGCCACGCCCTTCGCGATCAGGTCCCTGAGCATCTGCACGAGGTCCTGGTCATACGTCGCCGGCTTCTTCAGGACCTGGCGGGCCATGTCCACCGCGTCGTTCATGAGGAAGATCCGGACGGCCTGGCCGCCCTCCCTGAGCTTGTCCGCGAGGCGCAGGCCGTTCCACGTCACGTCGGTACCGTCGTAAGGCTCGCGGTTGAAGATGATGAGGACGCTCATGGGGCTCTCGCGTGAAGGAGGGGGGGCTGCGCACCAGCGACAGCGCTCTACTATTCAAAGAACCACTTGAGTAGTCAAGGGAGCCGGGCAGCGCGGCCCGCGGCTCCCTTGACGGCCGCGGGCGCGCGCCCTACTCAAGAGCTCGAACGAACACGGGAGTTCCGGTGCCCAGCCCAGGCCGCCGCTTCAAGTCCGCCATCTACGAGCAGTTCGCCCGCGTCGCCAAGGCGCTCGCCAGCGCTCACCGCGTCGAGCTCGTGGAGCTGCTGGCGCAGGGCCCCCGCACCGTCGAGGCGCTGTCGAAGCTGGCCGACATGCGCCTCGCCAACACGTCCGCGCACCTCCAGGTGCTCCGTGGCGCGGGGCTGGTCGAGTCCTCCAAGGAAGGGCTCTTCGTCACCTACCGCCTCGCGGACGCCTCGGTGAGCGAGCTGCTCCTGGCCACGCGCAGGGTGGCCGAGGCGCGCCTCGCGGAGGTGGCGAAGGTCACGCGCCAGTTCCTCGCCGACAACGCACAGCTCGACGGGGTGGACGCGAAGGCGCTGCGCGCCAGGGTGCGCCACGGCGAGGTGACGCTGCTCGACGTCCGTCCCCCCGAGGAGTTCGCGGCTGGCCACATCCCCGGGGCGCTCTCGGTCCCGCTGCCCGAGCTCGCGAGTCGGCTCTCCGCGCTACCGAAGCGGCGGGAGGTCGTCGCCTACTGCCGTGGGCCCTACTGCGTGCTCGCGGTCGAGGCCGTGAAGCTTCTCCGCGCGCGCGGCTTCAAGGCGGTCCGTCTCGAGGATGGCGTGCTCGACTGGGCGGGGCTCGGACTCCGGGTCGAGGCGACCGGCGCGTGACGCCCGGGCGGCGGAGACGGAGGCCGCACAAAAGAAAAAGCCCCCGGCGGACCGGGGGCTTGAACTGGAGCGGGAAAACGGATTTGAACCGTCGACCCTCGCCTTGGCAAGGCGATGCTCTACCGCTGAGCTATTCCCGCAGAAAGGCTGCGAAGGAGCGCCTTTGTAGAGCGGCGCCCGGACCGTGTCAAGGGTCTCCCGGCCCGGCCGCCGGGCCGTCGGCGCTGCCGGCGAGCGGACGAGACGGGGCCCGCGAGCGTAGTAACATCCGCGCCCCTTGAACGGTCCGGAACAGCCCGGCGCGCGGCGCCGAACGGCCCTCCAGGCGCTGCGCGAGGCCCGGCGCGCGCGGCGCGAGGCGCGGGCCCGGGCGGCGCGGCTCGGCGGCGGGCGCGGCGGCCGTGGCGCGCTCGCGAACGCGCTCCGGCGGCTCGGGCGCGCGGCGGCGCTCGCGCTCGCGAACCTGGTCTGGCCGAGGCCGCGGGCGGCGCTCCCGGCGCCCGGCGCCATCCGCAAGGTGCTCGTCGTCCGCGTGGACGAGCGGGTCGGGAACCAGCTCCTCACCACCCCGCTCCTGCGCGCCCTGAAGCTCGGGCTCCCCGGCGCGGAGCTGCACCTGCTCGCGCCGCGGCAGGGGCACCTCGTCGCCTGCCCGCACGTGGACCGCGCCTGGCCCTGGCAGAAGCGGGACGCGTTCAAGGCGCCCGCGCGCCTCCTCGCCCTCCTCCGTGCGCTCCGGCGCGAGCGGTTCGACCTCGTGGTCGAGGCGGGTCACTGGACCGACTTCTCCCTCACGGCGAGCCTGCTCGCGCGCGCCGTCGCGCCCGGCGCGCTCGTCGGGCACGCGCGGGGCGACTCGGAGCGCTTCCTCTCCCACCCCGTGCCACACGACCCGGCGAACGGCTCGGAGGTCCCGGCGAAGCTCGAGCTGCTCGTGCCCCTCGGGCTCCCCGCGCGCGGGCTCGAGCTCGAGACCGGGCTCGGCGGCGACCTCGCCGCGGCCGACGCCGTGCTCGCGGGCGCCGGGCTCGCCGGGAGCGCGTTCGCCGTGCTCAACCCGGGCGCGCGGCTCGCCGACCGGCGCTGGCCGCCCGAGTCCTACGCGGCCGTCGCGCGCGGGCTCGCCGAGCGCGGGCTCGGGGTGCTCGTCGTCTGGGGTCCCGGCGAGGAGCCGCTCGCGCAGGCCATCGCGGAGGGCTCGGGCGCGGCGCTCGCGCCGCCCACCGACCTCGAGCGGCTCGCCGCCCTGATGCGGCGCGCGCGGCTCGTCGTCACCAACAACTCGGGGCCGATGCACCTCGCGGTCGCGGTGGGCGCGCCGACGGTGGGCGTCTTCTTCCGCGGCGACTCGGCGCGCTGGGGCCACCAGCTCCCCACCTTCTCGGCGGCGGAGGTGCGCGGAGACGGCGAGACGGACCGGGTGCTCGAGGCGTGCGACCGCGCGCTCGCGGCGTCAGGCGCCGGAGCCGCCGGCGCCGAGGTCCCGCGTCGCGGCTGAGGCGGGCCGGGCCGACTCGCGCGCGCCGGGCCCGTACACCGCGCGCACGAAGCCCGCGAAGTAGGTCCAGGCGCTCGTCACCGAGAAGAAGAGCGAGACGTAGAGGAGCCAGGTGCCGACCCGGTTCGCGTCGAGCTCGAACGTGAAGGCGAACGCGTCGATCGGGTACGTGTAGTGGAGCAGCAGGAAGGTGATGGACGCGACCTGGAACGCGGTCTTGTTCTTCCCCTCCCGCCCCGCGGCGATCACGATCCCCTCGCTCATCGCGATGGTGCGCAGCCCCGTCACGATGAACTCGCGCGCCATGATCACGATGACCACCCACGCCTGCACGCGCCCGAGGTGGACGAGCATGACGAGGGCCGCCATCACGATGAGCTTGTCGGCGAGCGGGTCGAGGAACTTGCCGATGACGGTGACCAGGTTCTTCTTCCGCGCGACGTAGCCGTCGAGGAAGTCGGTCGCGCCCGTCACCGCATAGACGATCGCGGCGATGAACGAGTCCACCCGCGACTCGTGGAAGGTGAACCAGAGGAACACCGGGATCATGGCGATCCGGGTGAGCGTGATGGCGTTGGGCGCGTTCAGGAACTCGCCCGCGAGCGAGCGGCGGCTCACGGCGCGCCCCCGGGCGCGGCGCCCGGATCCGCGAGCACGCGCCCCTCGCCCGAGAGCTCCACCGCCACCGGCGCGCCGTCCCCGTCGTCCACGAGGCCGGTCAGCCGCGGCGTGAGGGCGCCGGTCCAGCCGACGAGCGCGGCGAGCGGGAGGCGGAGCGGGGCCGCGGGGCCGACGTCGATCGCCACCGGCTCACCGGCCGACACGAGCAGGAACCGGCCCCGCCCGCGCAGGTGGACGAGGTTCAGCTCCGCCGCGACCTGCGACGGCACCCGCCCGTTCTCGAAGGCGACGCCCTTCTCGAAGCCGAAGACCGCCTCCTCGCGGAAGTAGGCGGCGTCCCCGGCGAGGTCGAGCGCGGTGAAGCGGCGGTCGCCGGCGCGGAAGAAGAGCGTGCCCTCCCCGCTCGCGCGGTGCATGCGCGTCGGCCCGTCGCCGAAGGCGTTCTCCGTCGCGCGGCCGCGGAAGCGCTTCATCTCGCCCGAGACCGCCACCCGCCCGCGCGAGGCGAACAGGCCGTCGAGCCGGACGCGGACCTCGCCCTGCACGCTCACGGCGAGGACCGAGGGCCCGGCGGCGAAGGTCTCGCCCGGGCGCGGCTCGACCAGCCGGCCGGCGGCGAACGACCCGAGCGCGGCGGCGCCACCCGCGAGCGGAGCGGCGGCGGGCTCCGGCGCGGCGGCGAGCGCGTCCGGCGGCGGCGTCGGGAGGGGCTCGGGCGCGGGCGGCGGCTCGGCCGGCTCGGGGGCCTCCTCGAGCGCCCCCTCCACCGCGGGCGGCGCCCTGCCGGCGAGGAGCTGGTCGCAGCGGGCGACCATCGCGTCGGAGCCGGCCTTCACGAACCAATCCCGCGCGCGCGCCGGGTCGCCCGACTCGAGCAGCGCGAGGCCGAGGTAGCCCGACGCCTTTCGGTGCTCGGGGGCGAGATCGAGCACCACCTCGAGCTGCTTCACCGCCTCCGGGTACCGCCTCGCCTTGAGGAGCGCGAGCCCGAGGTTCACGCGCGCGCCCGCCTCGACCGGGCTCTCGTGCACGAGCTGCTGCCACACGCGCGCGGCGTCGTCGTGGCGCGAGAGCCGGTAGTAGGCCTGACCGAGCAGCCCGAGGACCTTCACGTCCTTGGGGCGCAGCTCGAGGGCCCGCTCCAGCGCGGCGCGCGCCGACTCCGCCTCGCCCTTCGCGAGCAGGTCCGAGCCGCGGTTCAGCCGGAAGACGAACTCCTCGTCCTGGCCCTCGATCTCTTCGGAGTCGCCCGCCGCGCGCGCCACGTCAGGACCCGCCCTTGAAGGACTGGTACAGGGCGATGACCTTGCGGACGTACTCGCGGGTCTCGGGGATGTTGGGCACCGCGCCGCCCGCGCGCCGCACCGCCTCGGGCCCGGCGTTGTACGCGGCGAGCGTCTTCACGAGGTCGCCCTGGTACTGGTTCGCGAGGATGCGCAGGTAGCGCGCGCCGCCCTCGATGTTCTGCGGCGGGTCCCACGCGTCCGACACGAACATGTCCTTGGCGGTGGCGGGCATGAGCTGCATGAGCCCCATCGCGCCCTTCTCCGAGACCGCCTGGTGATCGAAGTTGGACTCCACCGCCATCACGGCGAGGAGCAGCGCCTCGGGCAGGTTGTACTTGCCGGCGGCGGCGCGGACGTGCTCGCGGAAGCGGTCGGTCCGGCCCGTCGCGGGGATCGGGCGGGAGCGCGCCTTGGGAGCGTCGCCCCGGTAGACGCCGGAGGTGCCGGTCGCCCGCTTGACCTTCCGGTAGCGGGCGTCGCTCGGGGCGTTGGAGAAGTGCACCACACCTTCGGCGTCCACGTACGAATAGACCTCGCCCGCCCGAGCCGGGGGCGAGACGAGAAGCCCGAGGAGGGCCAGCCCGACGAGGGTGCGAACGCCCGACATCTCTGGGGAAAGCTACCAAGAGCACCGTCGGCCGGACAACTTTATTCCCCCTCCGGAAGGCACACATCCGCTACGGTTCCGAACCATGAACGCCGTGTCCTCGCCGGAGCACGTGGACTTCCTGGTGATCGGCGGCGGCATCGCCGGCCTGAGCTTCGCCCTCGAGGCGATCGGGAGGGGGTCGGTGCTGGTGCTCACCAAGCGCCAGCCCTCCGAGGGCTCCACGCAGTACGCCCAGGGCGGCGTGGCCTCGGTGCTCGGCGCCGACGACGACTTCGACCTCCACGTGCAGGACACGATCATCGCCGGGGCGGGCCTCTGCAAGCAGGAGGCGGTCGAGGTCACGGTGCGCGAGGGGCCGGAGCGGATCCGCTGGCTCATGGGGCTCGGCGTGGAGTTCGACCGCGAGGGGAGCGGCCTCCACCTCACGCGCGAGGGCGGCCACTCGCGCCGCCGCGTGGCCCACGCGAAGGACACCACCGGCCGCGAGGTCGAGCGGGCGCTCCTCGCCGCCTGCGCCGCGCGCGGCATCCGCATCGAGGAGGACCAGGTCGCGATCGACATCGTCACGAGCGGCAAGGCCGGTCTCGGCGGGCCGAACCGCGCGCTCGGCGCCTACGTGCTCGACCGCCGCAGCGGCGCCATCGCGACGATCTCGGCGGGCGTCACGGTCCTCGCGACGGGCGGCTCGGGCAAGGTCTACCTCTACACCTCGAACCCGGACGTCGCGACGGGCGACGGGGTCGCCATGGCCCACCGCGCCGGCGCCGCCATCGGCAACATGGAGTTCTTCCAGTTCCACCCCACCTGCCTCTACCACCCGCAGGCGAAGAGCTTCCTCGTCTCGGAGGCGCTGCGCGGCGAGGGCGGCATCCTCCGCAACGGCGCGGGCGAGGCGTTCATGATCCGCTACGACCCGCGCAAGGAGCTCGCGCCGCGCGACGTGGTGGCCCGCTCCATCGACGCCGAGATGAAGCGCCGCGGCGACGACTGCGCCTTCCTCGACATGACGCACCTCGCGAAGGCGTTCCTCGTCGACCACTTCCCGCACATCTACGCGACGTGCAAGGAGTTCGGCATCGACATGGCGGTGCAGCCGATCCCGGTGGTCCCGGCCGCGCACTACCAGTGCGGCGGCGTGGTGACCGACCTCATGGGGCGCACCACCCTCCCCCGCCTGTACGCGGTGGGCGAGGCGGCCTGCACCGGGCTGCACGGCGCCAACCGGCTCGCCTCCAACTCGCTCCTCGAGGGGCTCGTCTTCGGGCGGCGCGCCGCGATCGCCTCGGCCGACGAGGCGGGGACGAGCCCCCCGGCGACGCGCGTCCCGGAGTGGAACGCGGGCGACGCCCTCGCGCCCGACGAGGGCGTGGTCGTCGCGCACAACTGGGACGAGGTCCGGCGCGTGATGTGGAACTACGTCGGCATCGTCCGGACGCAGAAGCGGCTCGAGCGCGCGCGCACCCGGATCGCCATGCTGCGCGCGGAGATCCGCGAGTATTACTGGCGGTACCAGGTGACCCCGGACCTCGTCGAGCTGCGCAACCTCGCCGACGTCGCGATGCTCATCGTCGAGAGCGCCCGCCAGCGCAAGGAGTCCCGCGGGCTCCACTACGTGCTCGACTTCCCGAAGCCGGACGACCGGTGGCTCCGGGACACGGTGCTGACGCGCGGCGACCTCGACTAGCGGTCAGTACGCCGAGGGCGGCGCCGGCTCGACCACCCGCACCGGCACGGCCGGGGCGCTGAAGTCGATGGGGAGCTGCCCGAGCGCGCTCGCGAGCAGGAGGACGAACGGGCGGCCCGCCAGCTCGCCGTCCGGCCGGCGCGGGAAGGTGACGCGGTAGACCACCTCGAACGGCCCGACGTACGGGAAGAGCTGCCGCAGCGTGGCGTCGGGCTCGAGCGCGGTGACGCGCGACGCGAGCAGGTCCTCGTGGTCGAGCTGGACGGCGATGCGCCAGATGCTCTGCCGCGCGTCGAGGTCGTTCGCCCGCGGATCCGCCGTGTAGAACGAGACGACGAAGTCCTCGCCCGCCGCGGCCTCGGCCCGCTCCTGCGCGAGCCGCTGCTCGAGCTCCTGCGGCGTCCAGCCGAGCCACTCGGCGAGCCGCCGGGCGCGCGCCTCGCGCACCGCGAGGGTGAGGTGCGTGACGGTGGCGTTCGCCCGGTGAGAGAAGCCGTCGTAGAGGTGCGCGGCGCGGGTCTCCTTCCCCCAGGCCTCCGCCCACTCGCCTGTCGTCGGCCGCGGCACGGGCGCGTAGGCCCGCAGGGCGCAGCCGAGCCCGGTGGCGACGAGCAGGACGGCGGCGATCCGGGGGCTCGAGCTCATCGCAGGAAGTCCTCGCGCGTGAAGAGCGCCTGGAGCGGCACGCCGGCCGCCTCGATCGCCTCGCGGCCGCCCTCCTGGCGGTCGACGAGCGCGAGGCAGACCACCGGCTCCAGCTTCTCCACGCGGCAGCGCTCGATGGCCTTGAGCGCGCTGCCGCCGGTGGTCACGACGTCCTCTATCACGGCGACGCGGCTGCCGTCGGGGATCGTCTTGCGCCCCTCGATCCACTGGCCGGTGCCGTGCCCCTTCGGCTCCTTGCGGACCACGAAGGAGTCCACTGTACCGGGGGGATGAATCCCCCCCGGGACAATCGCGTGCTCCGGCTCTGCCTCCGCCCGTCGGCGGGTGGAGCCCGCCTCCTCCGCCGCTCGCTCCGGGGCAGGCTCAGGCTGCCCCTGCGCTCGCCACGGCTCCCGCTCGAGCCAGCTCGCCATGGCGACGGCGCTCGCGATGGGGTCCGCGCCGAGCGTGAGCCCGCCCACGCCGCGCACCGGCGGCGCGAGGGCCTTCACGCGCTCCCAGAGGAGCCGCCCGATGAGGACGTGCCCCTCCGCGGTGAGCGAGGTGCGCTTGCAGTCCACGTAGAAGTCGCTCTCCTTGCCCGACGCGAGCACCACCTTGCGTCGCTCGAAGGAGAGCGTGCGGAGCAGCGCGAGCAGCCGCTCCCGGTCCGTCTCGAGGCTCATCTCGTCTCCAGGTGCCTGAGCAGCGCCGCGACCCAGCGCGCCTGCTCGAGGATGGCGCGGCGCCCCTGGGCGGGCAGCTCGGCCCAGGACTCGGCCGCGACGGAGAGGTCCTGGTTCACCTCCCACATGCGCCGGCCGAGGTCCTCGGCGAGCTCCTCGGGCGTCATCTCCAGCGGCTCGGCCTCGGCGCGCCGGGCCTCGGCCGTCCGCAGGAACTCGAGGAAGCGCTCGCGCTGGAGCGGATCCACGGGCGACCGCGCCACGGCCGCGTCGAGGAGCTCCTCCGCCCAGCGCGCGGGGACCGTGCCCGCGAGCCGCCGCCGGATCTCCTCCAGCTCGGAGGCGAGGAGCGGCTCGCCGAGGAGCGGCTCCGCGAGCGCGAGGGCCCAGGCGTCCTCGTCGTCGAGCCGCGCGTGCACGCGGGCGAGGGCGCGCTCGCGCACGAGCAGCCGGAGCGCCGCGACGCGCCGGAAGCCGGCGACGAGCTGGAAGCGGTCGGGCGCGCCCGGGACGGCGGGGAGCGGCCGGACCTCGATCGGCGCGAGCTGGCCGAGGCGGCCGATGGAGGACGCGAGCGCGGCGACGTCCCCCTCCTCGCGCAGCCTGAACGTGGCGTCGCCGTCCAGCGCGGCGAGCGGCAGAAACACGACGGCGCCCGTCGCGTGCGCGGGCGCCGCCGTTCTCGGCTCGAGCTCCACCTTGGGGCCGCTCCGGGTGTGAAGCGGCTACTTCCGCTTCACGATCACCTTGCGCTTCACGGCGCCCATCGCGACCGGCGCCGGGGGCGCGGGCGGACGGGGCGCGGGGGCGGCGACCTTCTCCTCCGCCTTGCGGACCTCGACCGGGGCGGCGCGCCCCTGCGGGCGGAGCGCCGGGCGGGCGGGGGCGGCGGCGCGCGCCACGGCGCGGACCGGGCGGTCGGCCTCGACGTCGACCTCGCCCATGTCGATGCGGCCGCGGAAGCTGGCGCCGTCCACGATGATCACGCGGGGAGCGGCGATGTCGCCGACCATGCGCCCCTCCTTCGTGATCTCCACGGACTCGGTGGCGGTGACGTTGCCGACGATGGCGCCGGCGATCACGCAGTTCTTGACCTGCACCTCGGCCTTCACGACGCCGGTCGGCTCGACCACGAGCGTGCGGGTGAGGGTGAGCGTCCCCTCGACGCGGCCGCGGACGGTGAGGTCCTCGTCGCCGTTCAAGGAGCCGCTGATGAGGATCGACTCGCCGATGATGGTGCTGCCGTCGATGGTCGCCACGGCCTACTTCCCTCCCTTGACGTCCATGTCGACGTTGCCCTTGAAGAGGGCCCCGTCGGCGATGAGGATGCGCGGCGCGCGGATGTCGCCGACCACCTTGCAGTCCGCCTTGAGCTCCACCTTGTCGCTCGCGGCGATGTTGCCGGTGACCTGGCCCGACACCTCGACGTTGGCCGTCTCGATGTCCGCCTCGATCACGCCCGAGCCCTCGACGAAGAGGCTCTCCCTCAGGCTGATGCGGCCCTTGACGGTGCCCTGGATGACGAGATCCTCACCGCCCGAGATCTCGCCGTCGATGACGATCGAGCTGCCGATGACGGTGTGCGCGCCGCTGCGCGCGGATGGAACCTTCTCGATGCCTGCCATGTTCTGAGGTCCTCCGGGGGGAGCTTCACTGCTCGGCGCGACCACCGCGTGGAGTGAAAAGACCCGGGCAGGATAGAGGGCCTCTCCGGGGGGCGTCAACCGCCGGGCTCGGCCGTTCACCCACAGTGGGCGCGCAGCCAGGCGACCGCCTCCGCGATCGGGCGGTCGCGCTCCACTTCGTTGAAGATCTCGTGTCGGAAGCCGGCGTACACCTCGATCCGCTTGTCGGCGGAGCCCGCGGCGTCCACGAAGGCGCGGGAGGCGGCCGCGTCGGCGATCCGATCGGCCCCCGCGGCGAGCACGAGGAGCGGCGCGGTGAACTCCCCCGCCCGGTGGAGGACCTCCCCCTGCGCCCTGGTGGCCTCGTCGAACCAGCGCGGCGTGGTGGACCGGCCGTAGAGCGGGTCCCGCTCGGTCCAGCGCTGGAGCTCCGGATCCGAGGTGAGGTCCCGCACGTCGAGGCCGGTCGAGACCGGCAGCCAGGGGACGAACTTCCCGGCGATGCGCGCGCCGATGACCTTCGCGAGCGGCGGCCGGAGCGCGAGCCGGAAGTAGGGGGAGGAGAGGACGAAGCCGCGCACGTGCTTGCCGCGCGAGAGCCCCCAGAGCGCCGCCACCAGCGAGCCCTGGCTGTGCGCCGCGACGAGGAGCTTCTCGCCGGCGACGCCGTCCTGGGAGAGCTTCGCCACGAACGCGTCGAGGTCGGCGAGGTAGTCGGCGAACCCGTCCACGTGCCAGCGGCGCCCGTCGGACTGGCCGTGCCCGCGGAAGTCGAGGAGCGCGACCTGGAAGCCCGCGCGGACGAGCGCGGCGGTGAGCGCGGGGTAGCGCCCGGAGTGATCGCCGCCGCCGTGCAGCACGGCCACCGTCGCGCGGGGCGACGGCGGCGTGAAGCGCTGCCAGTAGAGCCGGAGGTGGTCCGCGGAGTTGAGGAAGCCCTCCTCGTGGCGCGCCTCGGCGTCGGCCGGGAAGGTCGGGACGGGAGGAGGGGGCATCGCGCGCGGACGCTAGCGGCCGCTCGCCGCGGGTGTCAAGCCGACGGACGGAGCGCCGGCGGGGGCCTGCACGCCCGGCGAGAGCTCGCGGAGCTTGCGCTCGACCCCTGCGCGCCGGCCCGCCTCCTCCGGCGCAAGCGGCTCCGGCTCCACCGCGAGCGCGCGCCGGTAGGCGACCGCCGCGTCGGCGGGGCGGGCCGCGGCGCGCAGCGCGTCGCCGAGGTGCTCGAGCACGACCGCGTCGCCGCGGGAGAGCGCCGCCGCGCGCTCGAGCACCTCCACCGCGCGCCCGTGCTCGCCGCGCCGGTGCAGGATCCAGCCGAGCGAGTCGAGCACGTGGCCGGAGCGGGGGCGCAGCTCGAGGGCGCGCCGCACGAGCCGCTCGGCCTCGTCGAGCCGCTCGCCGCGCTCCGCGTACACGTAGGCCACGAAGTTGAGCGCCTCGGCGTGGTCCGGGTTGAGCGCGAGCAGCGCCCGCATCTGCGCGAGCGCGGCCTCCACCTGCCCCGCCTGGTCGTGCGCGTAGCCGAGCGCGTACAGGAGCGCCTCGTCGCGCGGCCGCGCGGCGAGCGCGGCCCGGAGCGCCACGACGGCGTCGCCGGCGCGCCCCGCCCGCACGAGCGTCTCGCCGAGCGCGGCGGCGAGGTCGGCCGCGTCGGCGTCGAGCCCGGCGCGCCGCTTCTCCTCGGCGGCGGCGCGGAGCACCCGCTCGGCCTCGCCGCGCTTCCCGGCGAGCTCGAGCGCCGCGGCGCGCGCGGCCACGAGCCGCACGTCGCCGGGCCGCGCCGCGAGCGGGGCCGAGAGCGCACGCTGCGCCTCGGCGTGCCGTCCGCCGCGCGAGAGGGCCTCGGCGAGCGCCACGCGCGCCGACACGAAGAGATCGCCGGCCGCCGGCGGCACGGCCTCGAGCGGCGCGACCGACTCCGCCCAGCGCCGGAGCGCCTGGAGCGCGAGCCCCTCCGCGAGCCTGAGCCGCGGGTCGGTCTCCGCGCCAGCGCCGGGCGACGGCGCCCGGGCCGCCTCGAGCGCCTCGGCGCCGCGCTCGGCCTCGAGCCAGGCGAAGGCCACGCGCACCTGGGCGCCCGCCGGGTCCGCCGCGGCGCGGACGTGGCGATCGAACCACTCGCGCGCGGCCGCGGGGTCGCCCGCCTCCGCGGCGAGCCGCCCGAGCGCCAGCGGCGAGCCGGCGTCGTCGGGGTCGCGGGCGATCACGGCGAGGTGGTCCTCGCGCGCCTCGGCGCCCCGCCCGAGCGCCTCGTGGGCGGCCGCGAGGAGCCGGTGGACCTCGGCGTCGCGGGCGTCGAGCTCCGCCGCGCGGCGCAGGTGGCGCTCCGCGCGCGCGGGATCCCGCCGCTCGAGCGCGGCGCGGCCGAGCTCTCGGAAGCCGGACCCATCGCCCGGCACGTTGCGCGCGAGCTCCTCGAGGGCGCGGGCCGCGGCGTCGTCGTCGCCGGCCTCGCCGTAGAGCTGCGCGAGGAGGCGCCACGGCGCGGGGTCGGCCTCGCCGCCGGCCTCCCGCGCGGCGCTCTCGAGCCGCGCCGCCTTGCGCAGCGCGAGGAGCGCCGCCTCGCGCTGGCCGCGGGCGGCCTCGATCCGGCCGAGCAGGACGAGCGCCTCCGACGCGGTGGGGCCCTCCCGGTCCAGCTCCAGCGCGCGCCCCACCTCGGCGGCGGCGTCGTCGATCCGGCCCGCGTCCGCGAGCGCCTCCGCGAGGGCCACCCGCAGCTCCGCGCTCGTGAGGTCGTGCGTGACGGCCCGGCGCAGCTCCGCGGCCGCCCGCTCCGGCTCCCCCTCGCGCGCGAGCCGCCGGGCCTCGAGGTAGTGGGCGATGGCGCGGGCCGAGGCGTGACGCGCTGCGGCTCCCGCGGGCTCGGGCGGAGTGGAGGCGGCGCGCGCGACCCCGGCGCAGAGCACGGCGACGCAGGCCCCGGCCGCGCACAGCGCGGCCAGACGTGCGGCGAGCGCGGCGCGGGAAGCGGAGGACACGGGGACCATCCGGGCTCGAGGTGACCCCCCGAAGTCTACCGGCCGTGCGGCCGCAGGTTCAATCGGAGGCATTCCGGGCGCCGCGGCGGGCGCTGGATCGCGGCTTTGGCTCGCGTCGCGCGGCCGCCGCTCCCGGGCGCGGAGCGGCGGTCCGGAGCGCCTTCGCCACGGCCTCGACCAGCGACCCGTCCACGGATGGGGGTGCGACCGCGGCCGCGCCCGCCGCCTCGAG
>Ga0184637_10000334_pt1 | contig 34907 bp, 32 predicted proteins | sample PLM3_127_b2_FD_133143 | JGI IMG/M metagenome (GOLD analysis project Ga0184637, IMG submission 133143) | Groundwater sediment microbial communities from an aquifer in East River, Colorado, USA - PLM3_127_b2 | ecosystem: Environmental > Terrestrial > Soil > Riparian zone | place: USA: East River... | reverse complement strand
GGAAAGCGACCCGGAATCGAGAGCCGACCGTCGCGTGGGCATTCCCTATGACGAATGGAACCTGTTCACGCGTCGCTATCAGCGCGGCCATGTGAGTGTGATCGAGAAGCACGTCGCCCCCCGAGAGGGAAGGCCCGTGCGGCCCGCGCCGGAGCTGCTCCGCTGGTTCAGGCAAAGTCCATCCCGCGTCTGGCGTGGGCGCCTGGAGGATGGCACGGATGTCGACGTCGATGCGTTCGTCGACGAGCGGATTGCGCAGGCTGCTGGCGATGAAACCGATGGACGTGTCTACCGGGCGCTCGAGGACGGTAATCGCGACGTCGCCACCGCGATCCTGTTGGATGGCAGCGCATCCCTCGGCGCCGGCGGCGGATTGCATTTGCGTCTGCAATTGGCCTGCGCCGACGCGCTGGCCACGGCGCTGGCCCATGCCAGGGAGTCGCACGCCGTGTTTGCATTCACTGGAAACAGTCGACATCGGGTGGAAGTCAGCGTGCTCCGGGACTTCGACGAGCCACGAGCCGTCATGCCGGGGCACACGGGCCTGAAGACCGCAGGCTATACGCGCCTGGGTGCACCGCTTCGCCACGTCACCAAGCGTTTGCTGGAGGTGCCGGCCGAGCGCCGGATCCTTCTATCGCTGGGTGATGGTTTGCCATCCGATGAGGGATACGAAGGCAAGTATGCCTGGGCGGATGTGTTGCGTGCCGTGGAGGAAGCCGAAGGGTCAGGCGTCACGATCTATCACATTGGAATCGGCCAGGTCCGAATCGATCCGCTGAAGGAGTGTTTTGGCCTTCATCGGTCGCAACGCGTCACCTCGGTTCGGGATCTTCCCCGTGTGCTGGCGCAAGTACATGAGAGGCTTCGTTCAGCGTGACGACGCAGTTCTTCTACAAGGAATCGGGCGATGAACAGAGGGTCTTCAGGACCACGTTCGAGACCCACCTGCCGTTGATGCTCACCGGGCCCACGGGTTGCGGAAAGACCCGCCTGGTGCAGCACATGGCCGAGGAATTGAAGCGGCCGCTCGTCACGGTCACGTGCCACGACGACCTGGGCAGCAGTGATCTGGTCGGGAGGTTCCTGGTGCGCGGTGGTGAGGTCGAATGGATCGATGGCCCCCTGACACGCGCCGTGCGCGAAGGCGCGATCTGTTATCTCGATGAAGTGATCGAGGCGCGGCGAGACACCTTGGCGGTGCTGCATTCGCTGACGGATCACCGCCGCACGTTGTATCTGGATCGGATCAACGAAAGGATCGGAGCCGCGCAGGGGTTCATGTTGGTCTGCTCCTACAACCCGACGTCGCGCAGCGCCTTGAAGGAGATGAAGCCATCGTTTCGCCAGCGCTTCGTCTCGTTGGATCTGGAATACCTGTCCCAAGAGGACGAGAAGTCGGTGATCGTGACGGAAACGGCCGTGAGCGCCGAGATCGCGCACCGGTTGGTGGCTGTCGGCACCGCGCTGCGAGATGCGACACGAGAGGGCACCCACGAGCCGCCATCGACCCGCACCCTGGTGACGGCAGCCAAGCTGATCGTCGGGGGTTTGGGGGTGAGGGCGGCCATCGATGCCGCGATCCTGGGACCGCTCTTCTCTGGAGACCTCGTGGATACCGGATTGCGTGAGCTGATGGCTGCGCTGGTTCCCGAGTGACGGCTCACCCGGTTCGTCGAGACCGATCGGCGCGCCGGTTCTGCTGCAGGTACGGTGACATCCCGAGCAGATACCAGGTCGCGACAGGCCGGAACAACCGGATCAGCGGCGCAACGACACCCAGGCCCTCCACCATCTCGGCCTTCAACTCACCCAAGCCGCGACGCTGGTACTGGAAGAGCCGCTGACTTTCTTCGGTGTCCACCCAGTCGCCGTAGAAGCGAGGTGTATCGGAACGTCTGAACGCCTCGGTCGGAATGCACCCGATCCCGATCGCGCTCATCACCTCGTTCAACAACTCGTGATTGGTCAGCCGGCAATTCTTGCCGCCGCCGATGTTCAAGATTCTGCCGATCGCCGGCTCGCAGGCCACGGCGCGAGCGAAGGCCGTGGCGGCGTCGGCGGGGTGGACGATTTCGACGCGAGCGTCGGGGCTGCCCTCGAACGCGGAGGCGGGATCGTGTGGGGCGCCGATCAGCTTGGTCGGTACGGCAACGGCAATCCGCAGGATGGTCCAGCGCAGGCCGGATCGCTGGATGGCGTGCTCACACGCGAGCTTGTGGCGGCCGTAGTCATCGGTGGGGGACGGCGGCGTATCCGCGCGCAGCGGAGGCTCGCGATCCTGGATCTCTCCGAACACACCCGCCGACGACGCGAACACCAGACGTCTTGCCGTCGGCGAGGATTCCATCAACTCGATCAACGCCAGCGTTGCATCGACGTTGATGCGCTTTGCAACGTCGGGCGCCTTCTCCACGTGCGGCGGCATGATCGCCGCCATGTGCACGACCGCGTCCACGCCTTCCAGCGCGGCGCGGAGCGATGCGCGCTCCGTGATGTCGCCCCAGACGACTCGCACGCGCTCGCCGAGCGTTGCCGCCGTCTTGCGCGCCGCCCGACTCTCGCGATCCAATGCGACGACGTCGTGGCCTTCTTCGAGCAACGCGCGCACCGTGTGCGAACCGATGTTGCCAAGCGCACCGGTCAACAACACCCGCATCCGCTCAGTCCGACCAGGGGTTCTTGTTCCAGGGCCGATCCAGGGGTGTCATCCCGCCACCGATCGGGAAGAACTGGCGCTGCGCATACGTCTCGCGGGCGAGGCCATGGCCCAGCTCGTCGAGGAATGCGCGCTTCAAGTCCTGGGTGAACAGCATGCGCGTGTAGCGCAGCACGAGGGGAGGCCGCTTGGCCAGCTCGCGCGCCAGCTCCCACGCCCGGTCGAGGAGCGCGTGCTTGGGCAGCACTTCATTGACGGCGCCCCATTCGAGCGCCTCCTGCGCGCCAAGCTTCTTGCCGGTCAAGAGCATGTAACGCGCCCGATTGCGTCCGATGATCAAGGGCCAGATGACGTGCTGGCCGTCGCCGGGGACCAGGCCGCGCGGGAAGTGCGCGAGGTCCTGGAAGTACGCGTCCTCGGAGGCCAGCACGATGTCGCCCAGCAGGGGAACCTCGGAGTGGATGTTGCACGGGCCGTTGACGGCGCTGATCATCGGCACGTCGACCGAGAGCACGTTCTCGACGAGCATGCGGCCGTACCAGGCCTTCTCGTCGAGCTGGCTGAGGCCCTCCTGGCTGTCCATCGCGAGGTACACGGGCTTCTTTTCCATGCCACGCGGGGGCGCCCCCCAGTTGGCGTTGTAATTCTCGCCGGTGCCGGTGTGGATCAGGACCTTGATCTCCCGATCGCCGGCGATGTCGGCGAACGCGTCCGCCATTTCGTCGTGCGCCTTCCAGTCCCAGATCAGGCTGCCGCCCTTGGTGTGGCACTGCATCAGCAGGATGCCCTCTTCGCTCAGCTCGAACCGGAAGTTGGCGTACCGATCCTGGTACTCTGCAAAGCGCGTTCGCTTGGCCACCGTTTGCTCCTCTCCCGATGGAAACGTGAAACTCTAAACGGACGACCGTCCGAGGAAACGGTCGAGGTTCGCGCGCAGCTCGGGCGTGTCGAACGATTCGGTCTCGGCCGCCATCGCGAAGTCGATGGTGGCCAGGACCGCCCGCTCGAGATGCAGGTTCAGGACCCGCTTGGTCGCCTCCACGGCCTGACGCGGCAGCTTGGCGATCTTGTGGGCGGCGGCGAGCGCCGCGGAGAGCACCTCGCCATCCGGGCACACGTGATTGGCCAGGCCGATCGCCGCCGCTCGCGCTGCGCTGATCCGGTCGCCCGTGAACGCGTACTCCTTCGCCAGCAGCAGGCTCGTGTGCAGGGGCCAGGTGAGCGGCCCCCCGTCGGCCGCCACCAGGCCCACCGCCACGTGCGGGTCCGACAGGTAGGCCGACTCCGCCATGTAGACGAGGTCCGAGAGCGCGATCACGCTACAGCCGAGGCCCACGGCGGGTCCGTTGACGGCGGCCACCACGGGAATCCGGCAGCGGATCATGTTGAGGACGAGCTCGCGACCCTCCGCGATCACGTCGCGTCGCAGCCCGCGGTCGTTGGCCATCCGCTCGAGCAGATCGAAGTCGCCGCCCGCCGAGAACGCGCGCCCTTCGCCGGTGATGACGGCGACCCGCGCGCCCTCGTCGGCGCTGAGCAGCGGGAAGAGGCGGGTCAACGCCAGGTGAAGCTCCTCGTTCACGGCGTTGAGCTGGTCCGGGCGGGAGAGACGCACGATGCGCACCGGGCCGTCGGTCTCGACGCGGATCACGCCGGGAAGGTGGTAGTCCATTCGATCTCCTTTGCAGGCACGCGGTGCGCTCAGGCCGTCGGAAGGCCGAGGATCCGCGTAGCGATGATGTTCTTCTGGATCTGTGAAGTCCCGCCCATCACGCTCTGCGCGCGGCTGTACAGATAGATCTTCAGCCCGACGTCGCCCCCGTCGATCACCGCACGCGATCCGGCCACGGCCAGCGCTGCGCTTCCGACCGTCTGCTCGACCCAGGTCATCAGGAGCTTGTCGATGGAGCCGCCGGGCCCGTGGTCGACACGGTCGAGTCGCTCGGAGAGTCTGCGGCAGACGTGCAGCCGCAGCATCTCCGCCTGCACGTACGCCCAGGCGACGGCTTCCCGCTGATCGCTCCGGAAGGCACCCGGATCCGCGCGCACCGCCTGCTCGAGCTCGTTCACCATCTTCGCGTAGCGCGCGACGTAGCCGAGCTCGCCGGGCTCCCGTTCGTGGCTGACGATCGTCATCGCCACGCGCCAGCCTTCCCCGGGCTCGCCGATCATGTTCCCGGCGGCGACGCGCGCGCCGTCGAACAGCACCTGACCGAACTCCGTCGTGATGCCGTTGATCATCCGCAGCGGACGTTGCTCGATCCCGGGCTGATGCATCGGCACCGCGAAGGCGGAGAGGCCCCTGTGCTTCGGAACGGCGGGATCGGTGCGCGCGAGCAGAAAGCACCAGTCGGCGACGTCGGAGTAGCTGGTCCAGATCTTGTGACCGTCGATCACGTACTCGTCGCCGTCGTGTGTCGCGGTCGTACGCAGCGCCGCGAGGTCGGAGCCGGCGTCGGGCTCGCTGAAGCCCTGGCACCAGCGCTCGCGTCCGCTGATCAAGCCGGGAAGGAAGCGGTCTTTGATCGCGTCGCTCGCGTGCACCGAAATCCCCTGGACGAGGTATCCGAGGCTCGGACGCGGCGGCGCACCCGCAGCGGCGAGCTCGTCGTCGAGGATGACGTCGAAGACCGGGGGCAGGTCGTGCCCCCCGTACCGGGCCGGCCAGGAGAGTCCGAAGAAGCCGGCGCCGTAGAGCGCGGTGTGCCACTCCGCCTGCCGGGCCCAATACTCGTCGTCGGTCGACGAGACCGGCAGACCGGGGTTGTTCTCGACGAGCCAGGCGCGAAAGCGCGTCCTGAAGGCCGCTTCCGCCGGCGAGTCACGAAGGTCCAAGGGGCACCCCCAGGCGCGTTCGCTGCAGCTGGCGCAGCTGCTCGCCGTCGTCGCCGAACCAGCGTGAGGAGAGCAACGCGCGGCGCAAATAAACGTGCACGATGCACTCCCACGTGTTCCCCATCCCGCCGTACACCTGCACCGCGGTCTCGCAGACGGTGCGTGCGGCGCGGGCGCAGTACGCCTTGGCCACGCGCCCGGCGCTGCGGGCCTCGTCAGGCGCGAGGTTGTCGACGGCCCACGACGCGTGCAGCGCGATGCTGAACGCCCCCTCCAGCAGGCAACGGGCCTCCGCGAGCAGGTGCTGCACGGCCTGGAAGGTTCCGATCGGAACGCCGTACTGCCGCCGTTCCTTCGCATAGGCGACCGTGAGGTCGAGCACGCCCCGCATGCTCCCGATCAGATCGGCGCTCGTGAGCGCCAGGCCCAGGGTGGCCCAGGAGTCGAGATCGGCGTGTGTCAGGATCCGGGACTGGCCGGGAACCGCGAGCAGGGGCGCACCCGCCGGGAGCGGGCGGATCGCCCGCGTGAGATCGGCGCCGTCGCTCGCGCCGTCGACCTTCACTTGCGCGAGGCGGTGGCCACCGCCCTCGGGAACCAGGACGTACACCGCGTTGGCGCTCCCGGCGGCACAGTCGACGGCGTAGATCGGTGTCGGTGTGACCGGCCCGGACACCACCGCGGCGTCGATCAGGTCGGGCGACAAGCCGACCACCGCGCCGTCGCTGGGGCTGGCGCCGGCGCGGCGGGCGAGGTCGGCCGCGAGGACCGGGCCCGCGAACGCGACGTCGGCGACGGCTTCCCCCAGCGCGTCGGCGATGATCGCCGCCTCGACCCCGCTGGCGAACGGGCCGCCGTCTCCCGCGTCGTGGCGCAGCTCGAGCCAGCCGGCGTCTCGCACCGCCGCGGCGAGGCGCTGGCTGCGCGCGCCATCGTCGAGGTCGGCCACGGTCCGCGGTCCGAGCTGCCGCGCCAACTGGCGCGCGGTGCGCCGTAGCTCGGCCTGTTCGGGCGTGTCGCGGGCATCCATCGGCGAGAATTATACTGACATTTTCGGAGAGCGAGCTTGCGAGAAAGCAGATACGGGGCTTATCATCCGGCTCCCGCCACGCTGGCGAGCCCGATGCCGTCCGACGCCAAACCCACGCAGACCGAGGCCTCGGGAACGGAATCGATCGTGCTCCGGCTCGATCGCCGCAAGCACGTCATCGCATACAAACCCGGTGACACCATCCTCGATGCTGCCCGCCGCGCGGGTCTGAGCCCGCCGTTCCAGTGCGAACAGGGAAACTGCGCGACCTGCCTGGCCCACCTCGACGAAGGCAGCGTCTCGATGCGCGCGAACAACGCCTTGACGGCCGACGAGGTCGAGGCGGGGTGGGTGCTGACCTGCCAGGCGATCCCCACCAGCCGCGAGGTCGTCGTCGACTACGATCGCTGACCCGGCGCGGCGGGTCAGAGCACGGGACACAGCGAAGCGAGGAACGCCTCGGTCCGCTTCCGCGATTCGATGCGCGCGTCGCGGTCGGGCCCGAGAGCGAGGATGCGAACCGCGAGGTCGGTGGTCCCCGCGTCGCGAAAGGCGCGCAAGCGATCGACGATGGCCGTCTCGTCCCCCGCCGCGAGGATGTCGCCGACGTCCTTGGCGTCCCCCTGCTCGAGCAATCGCTGGTAGTTGGGCGAGTACTCGGCATGCCCGAGCACCCGGTTCGCCCGCTCTCGCGCGGCGTCCACCTCGTCCTTGGGGCAAAGGGCGATCGGGACACCGGCGACGATCCGCGGAGCCGGTCTTCCGGCCGCGGACTTCGTGAGGCGTGGAACGACGTGCTCTCCGATGGCGCGCTCGTCGGCCATCCACAGGATCGTCCCCGACGCCTGCTCGCCGGCGATGCGGAGCATCACGGGGGCGAGAGCGGCGAGCAGGATCGAAGTCGGGGCGTGGTCCGTGACGTCGATCGGGCTGTGCACGCGGTACCCGTCGTTTTCGACGTCCACCGAGCCCGGGCCGGCGAGGGCCGCGTTCAGGACTTCGAGGTAGTTCCGGATCTGGTGGGCCGGCCGCTGGTACGGAAGGCCGAGCTGGCCCTCGACGACCCAGTGGTGCGACACCCCGAGCCCGAGCGTGAAGCGCCCCTCGCACACCGCCTGGTTCGACAGCACCTCCTGCGCCATGGCGATCGGATGACGGGTCTGGATCGGCACGACCGCGGTCCCCAGCTCGACCCGCTCCGTCGCGCGCCCGAGGAGCGTGATCATGGTGAACGCGTCGAAGTCCCCGGGGATCTGAGGAACCCAGAGCGAGGTGAAGCCAGCCTGCTCGGCCGCATGGGCATCCGCGACCAGCTGCGCGACCTTGTGCCGATATCGCCCCTTCTCCGGGCCGATCATCAGGCCGATCCGCATCCGGGTCTCCTTTCGAGCCTCGCGCCGGGCCGCCCGGGCGACCCTAGCGGCTGGGGGCGGCTTTGGCAATTGGATTCTCTTTATCGGAGAGCCATTATTTCGAGAAGCGCGTGGTGGCGCGCGCGCATGCGGAGTAGGATCGGATTCGGTCATGGCAAGAACCGACGCTCCTGAAGACGAAAACGACTCTGCCTGGCGTCAGCGCGCGGTCTCGCGCAGCCTGAACGCCGCCCGCGCGCGCGCGGAGAAGCGAGTCGAGCGCTTCCTGGATGCGGCGTTCGCCCTGGTCGACGACAAGGGCAACACGGAGTTCACGATCCAGGAGGTCGTCGACCGTTCGAAGCAGTCGCTGCGGGGCTTCTACCAGTACTTCGGCGGCAAGGACGAGCTGCTGTTCGCGTTGCTCGAGGAGACCATCCGGGAGTCGGTCGAGGACCTCAAAGCGGCCATCGAGTCCGAATCCGGACCGCTCGAGCGCCTTCGCGCCTTCACGATCCGTCTCCACGAGTGGTGCGAGCCCGTCGAGACGCCGCGCAAGCGCAAGGCCTACAGCCGCCTCCCGATCTCGGAGTTCTCGTTGCAGCTCGCGGTCAAGGATCCCGAGCGTGTGTCGGCGGTGATGGCGCCGATCGCGCGCATCCTGCTCGAGCTGCTCGACGCCGCGGTCGCGGGGGGCGCGGTCAAGGCAACCGACACGCGGCGCACCGCGGTGCTGATTCAGCAGACGGTGATGTACGGCTGGCTGATGAATCGGCTGGTCCAGAATCCCCGGATGCGGGTCACGGCCGAGGAGACCTGGGAATTCTGCCTCCACGGCCTCCGAGGCTGACACCGACGCCAGCGCGCCCTCACGAACGCACGAGCCCTCTTGGCAGGGGCAGCCGGAGATCCGGGTAGCTCACGATGCCCGGAGCGGCGGCCACCACCGCTGGGATGGCGTTGACGGCGGGCATGGCCGTCAGGATGTGGCCCAGCACCATGAAGTCCGCGAGCGCCTTGACTTCGAAGTCGGGCGGGGGCAGGAACTGCAGGGTCGTGCGCACCGTCGGACGTCCCTGAATCTCGATGGTGTACCCGTCCTGGATCTGCCAGTCGGGCTCGAGGGTCGGCGCCTTCTTCCAACGGACGTTCAGCTCGATCACGGTCCGGTCGCCCACCCGCCCCTGCCAGCTCGCCGCGACACCGGCTACGCAGCCCGCCGCGATCTGCCACGAGCCGAGATCGAGGTCCGTCGTGGTCTTGGCGTGCTCGGCCTTGCAGACCACGTCATCGAGCTCGACGCCGAGCGCGTCGGCCACCATCGCCACGGCCTCGCCGAACACCGCCGTTCCCTGGGCCGTCATCGCCTGGAGGCCAGGGGCGTCGATCGGCTGGCCGAACCCGGCCGGCTTCTCCGTGTCGGGCGAGTCGTAGAGGGCGGTGTGGGCCGCCTCGCTGATCGTGACCTTGTCGATCCGATCGCAGACGCCGGCGACCACGATGCCGAGCAGCTCGGCGAAGCCCGGATTGATCCCCGTGCCGAAGAGCGAAGCGCCGCCTCGCTCGCACGCGTCGACGAGTCGTTTGCGATCGGGGCCGAGCCGCCGACCGTTGATGAACGCCGCCGTGGTGACGACGTTCACGCCGGCTCCGAGGATCCGCGCGAGCTCGTCGATCGACGGCCACATGGGGTTGTAGACGACGCAGTCCGGGCGCAGGGCGAGCAGGGCGTCGACGTCGTCGGTGGCGGTCACGCCCACCGGGGCCAGGCCGCAGAGCTCGCCGACGTCGCGTCCCACCTTGTCGGGAGACCACGCGTAGCAACCCACCAGCTCCAGCCCGGGATTCTCGACGATCGCGCGCGCCGATCGTTTGCCCACGTTTCCGGTGGTCCACTGCACGACTCGAAGCGTCACTCGTCGTCCGTCCCTTCCGCGGCGGTGGCGAGCGGATCGTGCTGTCGCCCGGAGTCGAAGCCCCCGTGCTTGCGCATGAACGTGGTGGCGCGTCGCCGGATGCGCCAGCCGTCCGCCGTGCGCACGTACTCGTCGCGGTACCAGCCGAGGCGCGTGCCGTGCGACCGCTGGTCGATGAACACGAAGTGCTGGACGCCGGTGGCGCGGTCTCCGGCGAGGTCGACCACCGGCATGTTCCCGATGAACTGGCCGCGCGGCGCCGCGGTCAGCAACGCCGGGAAGCGCTCGAGCGTGTACGGCGTGCCGAAGGCGCTGTACTCCACATCCGGTGTGAACACGTCGAGCCAGCGATCCAGGACGAACTGGCTCGCGTACATCATGTAGCGTGCGCACAGCGCGTGGATCTCGACGAGATCGGCGATCCGCTGCGCGCCCTGGCTCACGGCACGGGCTCGTCGTTGAGCTCGAACGACGACGTGCCGGTGTCCGGAAGGTACGGCTGCCGCCAGATCTCGACGGGGAACGACACCATGATCAGCGAGTACAGCAGGTGGAGCAGCCGCCCCGCGTCGTCGGGCAGCTCGTGGAGCGGGAACTTCTCCAGGTAGGCGATCACCTCCTGGGCGCGCGGGAAGAGCGCGTCATAGAACGCTTGCATCTCGTCCATGGTGCTCGCCAGGCGCTTCGCATAGCGCTCGGGCTCGCTGGTCAGGCACCAATCCTTGGCGAAGCGTTCGAGATCGGAGAACTCGGGAGGCAGCAGGGCCATCTCGATCATCCCTCCGCGTGCTTGCGCCGGTAGTCGTCGACCCAGTCGTTCACCACCTTGTTCAGGTGCCGGCACATCAGCTCCTGGTCGCCCAGCGGGAAGCTCGTGACGACACGCGACTCGAGCCCCATCTGCGTCGCCTCGAGCGTGCCGCAGTCCTGCAAGGCGTATTCCTTGATCGTGGTCGCGGCCAGCTCGTGCGCGAGGCGCTCTCGCACGTTGCGTGCGGGGACGAAGTAGAGGGTCGCCTCGAAGAGCAGCCGATTGTACGCGGTGGGCCAGTAGTGGTAGGTGAGGTACCAACCCGTCTCCCAGAACACGATCGCGAAGTTCGGGAAGATCTGGAACGAGTCGAGGCCCCACCGCTTCTTCTTGCCGGGGTTGAGGCCAGCCGGGAGCCCCTCGGTTCCGAGGTCCGCGGCGTCCCAAGGGCCGAAGAGGCCGCTGCGGAACACCCCCTCGATGGGGTTGAGCGATTCCGGCGGCATCAGTCCACCGGCGCCCCCGCTCGTCGAGCCCACGCGATGCGGGCCGTCTATCTGGAAGTGCATCGTGTAGAACCCCATCCGCTGATATTCAGGGTTCGACATCACCGGATTCTGCCGGCCGTGGAGGATGGGCGGGTGATAGAACTCCTGGAAGGCGTCGAGGAACACCTTCCAGTTGCTGCGGATGTCGCCGCGATAGTAGAAGCGCTCCGTTAGGTTGTGGAACGGGTAGTCGATCGCGGTGATCATCGGGCCCAGGAACTCGCGGAGACCCTGGCTCGGCTCCTTGGCGAGGTTGACGAAGATGAACCCCTGCCACACCACGCAGTGTACCTGGACGAGGCCGTAATCCGCCTTGTCGATGCCGAAGAACTCGCCCTCCTGAAGGATGGACGAGCACTTGCCGTCGAGGTCGTACTTCCAGCCGTGGTACTTGCAGGAGAACTGCCGGCAGCTGCCCTTCGACTCCACGCGCGGGTCGTCGTTCCAGACCAGCCGGTTGCCGCGGTGGCGGCAGACGTTGTGGAAGGCGCGGATCTCGCCGTCCATGCCCCGCACGACGATCAGCGAGGTCTTCGCGACGACCAGCTCCTTGGTGAAGTAGCTGCCGTTGCGCCGGAGCTGCTCGACGCGCCCGACGTTGAGCCAGGCCCGCTTGAAGATCGCCTCACGCTCGAGCTCGAAGAACTCGGGCGAAATCGAGCTCTCGTAGGACACCGGTGCGGTCCCGAGCTCGGGATAGTGCTCCGTCCAGGTTCCCTCGGGCGGCTTCGGGTACACCTTCGGGGACGGCTTCGGGGACTCCTTCATGATGCTCGCTCCTTCGTGTCGTTCACAGGACCATGCCGCCGTTGACGCCGACCACCTGGCCGGTGATGAAGCCCGCTTCGTCGGAGCAGAGGAAGCCGCACGTCGCCGCGACGTCTTCGGGGGTTCCGGCTCGGCCGACGGGAATCCGGGCGGCGATCTTCTCGAGCTTCCCGAGGTCGCCGGCAGCCTCGGCCCGGCGCGACATCGGCGTGTCGATCAAGCCAGGCGGGATCGTGTTCACCGTGATCCCGTGCGGCGCGAGCTCGAGCGCGAGCGCCTTCGTGAGAGCGATCACGCCGCCCTTCGACGCCGCATAGTGCGCCATGCGCGCGGCGCCCGACTGCGCGCTCGCCGACGAGATCGTCACGATCCGGCCCCAGCGGGCCGCGAGCATGTCGGCAACGGCGGCCTGCAGGCAGTGGAACGTGCCGGTGAGGTTGATGGCGAGGATGCGCTCCCAGCTCTCGGCCGTGATCTCCGTGAAGGGCTCGAACGCGTCGAGGCCGGCGCTGGTGACCATGATCGCGATGGGTCCCAGCTCCGCGCGCACCTTGTCGAGGGCAGCGTCGACCGCGGCGCGGTCGGTGACGTCGGCCTCCACGGCGATCGCGTTGGCTCCCGTCTCGCGCAGGTCCTCGGCGGCCCGAAGCGCTGCTTCGCCCTTCAGGTCGAGCAGGCCGATGCGGTCGCCCCGGGCTGCCAGATGCCGGGCGATCGCCAGCCCGATCCCCGATCCCGCTCCGGTGACCACGGCGACCCGACCCATTTCGACGGCTGCCTCCGGCGTGGCTGGGCTGCGATTATGCCCAGCCGCGCTGCTGCTTGCAACAACGCTCTCGCTCTAAGAGAATTGCGTTTCCCGAGTGCCTGCCGGCAGCGCGACCGCCTCGTAGGCCTCTTCGTCGAGGCCCGAGAGCGCCCGCTCCAGCGCGGGCATGGAGCGCGGCCACTGGGTGACGATGCGGCCGCTGGGGGCGCGGTAGTAGTCGGTGCAGCCCCCCTGCCACATCGCGATGGCTGCCAGCTCCCGCTGGATCTCCGCGTTGTACGCGGCCATGGGCCCCGGCTTCACGTCGACCCAGGCGAGGCCCTCGCTCGCGATGCGCTGGATCTGCCGCAGCACGTGGTCCGCCTGATACTCGATCATCGTGATGATCGAATCGGAATTGGTGTTCGGTCCGTAGAGCATGAAGAGGTTCGGGAAGCCCGCCGTGGCGACGCCCTTGTAGGCCTCGGCGCCCTCGCTCCAAGCGTCGGCGACCCGGAGCCCGCCGCGCCCGATCACGTCGATCGCCGACAGGAACTTCGTCGTCTTGAAGCCGGTGGCGAGGATCAGCGTGTCGAGCGGGCGCTCGCGGCCGCCCTGGGTCACGACCCCGGCCTGCGTGATGCGCTCGATCGGATCGGTCACCAGCTCGAGGTTCGGCCGGTTGAAGGCCGGGTAGAAGTCGTTGGACAAGAGCGGCCGCTTGCAACCCCAGGGATGGTCCGGCGTGAGGAGCGCGCGAACCACCGGATCCTCCACCTTCGCGAGGTTGGCGAGGCAGACGGCCTCCATCTCGGGACGCACCCGCGCGAACAGGCCCGGGCCGCCGAGAGACTCGAAGATCTTCCTTCGCACCGATGGCACCGCCTCGGGATCGCGGCGGAAGCGCTCGAGCGTCTTCTCCGAGTAGGGATCGTCCTCCTTCGGAGACACCCAGTTCGCCGTGCGCTGGAAGAGGGTGACCTGGCCGGCCTGCTTCACGATCTCCGGCACCAGCTGCACGGCGCTCGCGGCGCTGCCGATCACGCCCACCGTCTCGCCGGAGAGATCGTGATCCCGGCTCCACCTCGCGGAGTGGAAGCGCGTGCCCGCGAAGACGTCGAGGCCCGGGATGTCGGGCATGGCGATCTCGTTGAACATGCCGATGGCGCTGACGACGACGTCGGCGGACACCGTGCGGCCCGACGCCAGCTCGAGGGTCCAGCGCGCGCCCGCCTCGTCCCAACGCGCGCGCCGCACGGCGTCGCCGAAGCGGCAGTGCGGGAGCAGGCCGTACTTCTCGGCGCAGTGCTCCAGGTAGGCCAGGGTCTCGGTCTGCGGGGCGTAGGGCCGGGACCAGTCGCGCTTGGGCTCGAAGGAGAACGAGTAGAGGTGAGAGGGGATGTCGCAGGCACAGCCCGGGTAGCGGTTGTGGTACCAGGTGCCGCCCACGCCGCTGGCCTTCTCGAGGATCTCGAAGCGCTCGAAGCCCGCGCCCTTGAGGCGGATCCCCATGCAGAGGCCCCCGGGACCGGCGCCCATGATCGCGATGCGAAGATCCCGACGGTTCGTCCCGTTCGTTCGGCTCACCCGGTTCCCGTCCCTCCGCGCGCTCCCCACGACGCTGCTTCCGTGGTGGCAAGATCGCTCTCATCATGAGAGAATCCAGTTTTCGCACACTCCGCGACGGGCGTCCAGCCGTCGTGGCGATCTCGCGAAGGGAGCGCAGGGCATGGCTCGAATCCCCGTGGCGGAAGGTGTCTTCACGTGGCCGGCCGACGACCCCCAGCTGATCGGGTGCCGCTGCGTCGCCTGCGGGATCGTCACGTTCCCGACGCAGGACGCGTGCCCGCGCTGCGCATCGACGGAGATGGCGGAGCACCTGCTGCCTCGGCGGGGACGGCTGTGGGCGTGGACGACCCAGGAGTTTCCGCCGCCGTCGCCCCCCTACGCGGGACCCACGGGCGACGCGTTCGTGCCCTTCGGAGTCGGCTACGTGGAGCTCGGGGGCGAGGTGAAGGTCGAGGCGCGGCTCACCGAAACGGGCGCACTGCGGATCGGCATGGACATGGAGCTGGTGCTGGTTCCCTTCCGCACCGACGGCGACGGGAACGAGATCGTCACCTTCGCGTTCCGGCCCGTGGGCTGAGCCGACGCACGAGCGCGTATAGGGAGGACGTGAAATGGACGTTGCGATCGTGGGAGTGGGGCTGCATCCGTTCGGCCGCTTCGCGGGTGTGTCGGCGATCGAAATGGGTGCGATCGCCATCCGTCGCGCCCTCGCGGACGCCGGCGTCGCGTGGCGCGACATCCAGTTTGCGTTTGCCGGGAGCTACGAGGTCGACAACCCCGACGCGGTGGTCGCGCTGCTGGGGCTCACGGGAATCCCCTTCAACAACGTCTACAACGGCTGCGCGACCGCGGCGAGCTCTCTCACGCTGGCCGCCAACACCATTCGGCTCGGGGAGCACGATCTCGGCATCGCCATCGGAATGGACAAGCACCTCCCGGGCGCGTTCAGCGCCGATCCGCGCCTGTACGCATGCCCCTCGTGGTATGGAGAGCTCGGCCAATTCGTCACTACCAAGTTTTTCGGGATGAAGATCAACAAGTACATGCACGACCACGGGATCTCGGCCGCCACCCTGGCCAGGGTGGCGGCGAAGAACTACCGCAATGGTGCGCTCAACCCGAACGCGTTCCGCCGCAAGCCGCTCTCGGAGGAGCAGATCCTGGGATCCCGGATGCTGAACCATCCGCTCACGCAATACATGTTCTGTGCCCCGGACGAAGGGGCCGCGGCCGTGGTGTTGTGCCGGGCCGACCAGGCGCACCGTTACACCACCACGCCGATCTACCTCCGCGCCAGCGCGGTGCGAACGCGGCGGCTCGGCGCGTTCGAGGTGCACAGCCCGTGGCTCCCGGTCGAGGAGACGGCAGGCCCCACCGTCGACGTATCGCGGGCGGCCTTCGAGACGGCCGGGATCGGGCCCGAGGACGTCGATGTCATCCAGCTCCAGGACACCGACGCCGGCGCCGAGGTGATCCACCTGGCGGAGAACGGCTTCTGCGCCGATGGCGACCAGGAGAAATTGGTGGCGGACGGCGAGCTCGAGATCGGCGGCCGGCTGCCCGTGAACACCGACGGCGGGCTGATCGCGAACGGCGAGCCGATCGGCGCCTCGGGGCTGCGCCAGGTCCACGAGGTGGTGCTCCAGCTCCGCGGCCGGGCGGGCGATCGGCAGGTGCCGGGCCACCCGAAGGTCGGCTACACGCAGCTCTACGGCGCACCCGGAGTCGCGGGCGTGTCGATCCTGTCCCTCTGACCGTCGCCACGCGAACTCCCCCTCGCTGCGGTCGGCGGCCTCGTCGATCCGCCGCGTAGGAAGGCTGTCGGCTTCGCTACGGTCTCGCCGGACGGCCGTAGCCGAGGTGCCAGTCGGGGTGTCGGTCGGAAGCGAACGCAAGGTCGAGAGCGAACGCAGGGCGGAGATCCTCGACACCGCCGCGATCGTGTTTGCATCGGCCGGACTCAGGGCTTCGTTGCAATCCATCGCCGACGCCTGCGGGATCCTGCCAGGAAGTCTCTACCACCACTTCGAATCGAAGGAAGACATCTTCCTCGAGCTCGTCCGGCGTTACCAGACGGAGCTCGACGAGATTGCCGATCAGGCGGTCGAGCAGGATGCGGGCTCGCTCTCACCCGAAGAACGGATCGTCGCCTTGGGAACGACGATCGCCGGATGCGCCGTGCGGCACCGAGCCGCTCTCCTGCTGACGCTCTACGAACCGCCAGCGGGTCCGAGCCAGGAGCTGGTGCAGCTGGCGAGCCGGACCCCAGCGGCGATCAACACCGCCATGCTCTCGATCCTCAAGGCGGGCCGATCGCGCGGATACCTTCGGCGTGAGGTCGACCTGGAGCTCCTGGCGGACCGGATCTGCCAGGCCATGCTGCACGGAGCGGTTGGCGTCTACCACCGCACTCGGGGCGCCGAGCGAGTGCCTGCGATCCGGTGCCGGATGCTGCTGCACGGCCTCGCGGTCCGATCTCCCGAAGACGCTCGCTTGGATCGCTCCAAGGCCCGCCGAGCGGCGGACGAAGCCATCGAGTCCTGGGGCGAGGACGGCGTTCCCGGGAAGGACGACAAGGCGGCGCGGATCCGAGCGGTCGCGCGTTCGGAGTTCGCCCGCCGCGGCTACGACCTGACGACGATCCGGGACGTCGCCGCGGCCGCCGGGATGAGCGTCGGCACCGTCTACCGCTCGATCGAGTCGAAGGACAACCTGATGGCTTCGATCCTGTGGTCGTACGTCGAGAAGGTCACGGGCGGCTGGAATCACATCATGGGCTCACCGTCGACAGCAATGGAGAAGCTCGATGCGCTCTTGTGGTTCAACATCAACGTGGTGCACCGGTTCGCCGAAGAACACCAGATCCAGTCGCTAGGCCTCCAGCTCGCGCCGCCGAAGAGTCCCAACCTGACCTGGACGTTCCTGGCGCAACTGCGCCAGCTCAAGACATTGATCTCGGAAGGCCTTCGAGCACGTCAGCTCCAGACCGAGGACGCCTCCTTGGACATGCTTGCCAGGTGCGCGTTCGCTCTCATCTGGACGCCGGAGAACATCGTTCATGGAGCGGGGATTCGGGGCGCGCTCCGCTTCACCCGCGACACGGTCCTGCGGGGAGCCGCCAAGCGTTCGTGATGAATCTCGAGCGGTGCGCGAGGCCGGTCACCACTCCGCCGGGCGTCTGGCCAGTACCCGTCGCTTGCTCGAGGGCGGCGACGCATGATAGGGTGTGGAACCAATATTAGGTTCATAGAGATCCTACGAGCAAACTCTCGACGTCGAACGGGAAGCGGGGACATGATCGACTTCACGGGCCAGGTCGTGATCGTCACGGGAGCAGGTCGAGGTCTCGGCCGCCTCTACGCGATGGAGATTGCGCGGCGCGGTGGGTCGGTGGTGGTGAACGACCTCGGAAGCACGATGAACGGCGAGGGCTCCGACGAAGGTATCGCCGACCAGGTCGTCGAGGAGATCGAGCGCGCGGGCGGTGTCGCGGTGGCATCGCACGATTCCGTGGCCAGCCCGGAAGGCGGGGAGGCGATCGTGCGTACCGCAATCGAGCGGTTCGGTCGTCTCGATGCGGTCGTCAGCAACGCGGGGATCTTCCACACCGCGAGCTTCGACGAACTGGCACTGAAGGACTGGCGGCGGATGCTCGACGTCCACCTCGACGGCAGCTTCTTCGTGAGCCAGCCCGCGTTCCGCGTGATGAGGTCACAGGGCTACGGCCGGTTCGTGTTCATCGCGTCGTCCGCCGGGCTCTTCGGGCAACCACAAGCCTCCCACTATGCAGCCGCCAAGGCCGGAATCGTCGGGCTCGCGAACGTGATCGCGATCGAAGGTGCAGCGCACGGAATCCTGGCGAACAGCGTGCTCCCCTTCGGCCATTCACGCATGGTCACGGAGACGGTTGGCGGGGAGCAGGTGGCGGCGCAGTCGCCGTTCCTCCGCGCCATCGACCCAGAGCTCGTGGTTCCCATCGTGGTCTTTCTTGCCAGCCGGGTCTGCGGGTTCACCCATCACAACTACTCGGCTTGCGCTGGTCGCTACGCCCGCGTCTTCATCGGGCTCGCCGAGGGCTGGCTCGCCGAGCCCGGCAGCAAACCGACCGCCGACGACATCGCAGCCCATCTCGACGACGTGTCGGCGACCGAGCGCTTCAGTGTCCCGGCGTCGATCTTCGAGGAGGTGGCGGGAATCTGCATGCGGTTGGGTATCCGATGAGGAACACGCGACGGGAAGGACTTCGTGCGGAGTGATGAGGTAGACAGCGGCCGACTGGGGCGATTCGGCTTGCTCGCCTCCGCCCTCGCCGGCCGCGCCCTGCAGGTGGCGCCCAGCAAGCCCGGCGAGCCGCCGTGGACGGACGGCAGGATGGTCTTCGTCGACGCGGACCGCAGCGCGCGCGAGCAGCTCGAGGCGCTTGCCGTGCAGGCATCGCTCCTCGCAGCCGGAAGCCTGGATCCCGACGTCGTTCGCAGGCTCACACGCCGCCCGGCATTGGCCAGGCGATACCTTGCGGTGGAAGGCCACCGGGCGCTGGCCGTCAACGAGCCGCTATTGCCGATGCCAGTGCGGTCGCTGATCGACTGCGTGATCGCGGCTCGCGGCGATTCGCCGGCCGCGTCCCTGACTGTCGCGCTGAGCCGGGAGGCGATCGCCGACCCGCCGGAGAACTTCGGAGCCATCCGCGCCCGACGTCTGCTCGCGCCGATCGACCGCGCCGACGCCTCATCGAGGACGCATGAGCACGTTCCGCGCCGGCAGGGCAACCAGATGCCGGTCGAGCTCGAAGAGGACGAGGACGACGGCACCGCCGCGGACTCGTTCTCGAGCCCCGTCGGCGGCGGGGGCGCGCTCGGCCGGTTGCTCCAGCGGATGCTGGGGGTGGTGCGCCAGCTCGACGGGGGCGGCCCTCCGGGCGCCGACGCGCCGACGCACCGGACGCGCGCCGGAATCCGAGGCGGCAACCACGCGGTGGTCTCGACCGGGATGCCGGGGACCCTGGACGAGGCTGTCGTCGAAGGCCGGGGGACGAAGTACCCCGAGTGGGACGTTCATCGACGGCGCTACCGCCCGGACTGGTGCACGGTGCAAGAGGTCGAGCCGCGGCCGAAGGACAGCGCGCCGCTCTCCATGTCGGACGGTTACGGCTTGCGTCGATCGCTCGCCCGCCTCGGCGCGGGCCTCGATTCCTGCCACCGGCAGGTTCAGGGCGACGACATCGACATCGATGCGGCGGTCGAGGCGCGCGTGGATGTGATGGCCGGGTCGACGCCCGACGAGGCGGTCTACGTCGACAGCCTTCGCCGCCGCCGCGATCTCTCCGTGCTCCTCCTCCTCGATGTCTCGGGCTCCGTGGCCGAACCCGGTGCGACTGGCGAAAGCGTGCACGAGCGGCAGCGGGCGGCGGCAGCCGCGCTCATGGTGGCGCTTCATGATCTCGGCGATCGCGTGGCCCTCTACGCCTTTCACTCGCAGGGGCGGTCCGCCGTGCACCTGGCGCCGGTGAAGCGCTTCGACGACGACCTCGACAGCCTCGTGATGCGGCGTCTTCGCGGCCTCGTACCGGGCGCCTACTCGCGGCTGGGCGCGGCGATCCGGCATGGCGCGGCCGTGCTGGAGAAACGGGGTGGGACGTCGCGGCGATTGCTCGTCGTGCTGTCCGACGGCCTGGCGTTCGACCACGGCTACGAACGGGTGTATGGCGCAGCGGATGCGCACCGCGCGCTTGCCGAGGCCCGCCGCCAGGGAACCGGCTGCCTCTGTCTGAGCATCGGTGCCAGCACCGATGCCGAAGCCCTTCGGCGTGTGTTCGGGAGCGCCGCCCACGCAGCGATCCCCAGACCGGAGCAGCTGAGGCACGTGATCGGTCCGTTGTTCCGCTCGGCCCTCCGCTGCGCGGAGGTCCGGCGACGATGAACGCGACTCGCGCGTCGCGGCCGTACTACGTGCCGATCGGAAACGAGGAGCAGGTCTTCAAGGCGGCCTTCCGGCGAGGCATGGCGGTCGTCCTCAAGGGACCCACGGGCTGCGGGAAGACGCGCTTCGTCGAGGCGATGGCCCATGACCTCGAGCGGCCGCTCATCACCGTCGCCTGCCATGACGACCTGACGACCGCCGATCTGGTGGGGCGTTTCCTGCTGCGCGGCGGTGAAACGGAGTGGGTCGACGGCCCGCTGACGCGGGCCGTGCGCGAGGGCGCCATCTGTTACCTCGACGAGATCGTCGAGGCCCGCCAGGACACGACGGTGGTGATCCATCCACTGGCCGACCACCGCCGCCAGCTTCCGGTCGAGCGACTCGGGGTCACCCTCGACGCCGCGCCCGGGTTCTGCCTGGTCGTGTCCTACAACCCCGGGTACCAGAGCGTTCTCAAGGACCTCAAGGACTCGACGCGCCAACGGATGGTCGCCATCGAGTTCGGCTTTCCACCCGCAGACGTCGAAGAGAAGATCGTAGTCCACGAGACCGACATCGATCACCAAAGGGCGGCCGAGCTGGTGCGGTTCGGTCAGGCGATCCGTCGCCTCGAGACGGCTGGGCTGCGCGAGGTGGCCTCGACGCGTGTGCTCATCGCCGCTGCGGGGCTGATTGCGGAAGGGTTGAGCCCGCGCGAGGCCGCTCGCGCCGCCGTCGCAGGACCGCTCACCGACGACCCGAGCGTGACGAGCGGCCTCGTGGCGATGATCGACGCATACCTGGCCGACCAATCACACTGACACGACACCGTGTCAAACGGAGGCGATATGTCCTACGAGAGCACCGCGGAGCCGATCAAGCTCGGCTACCTCATGGACTTTCGGCTGCCAGCGTTCTACCCGCAGGAGATGCGGAAGGACCTGACCCAGGCGCTCGAGCTCGTATTCAACGAGGGCCTGAAGCAGCGGATCATCGACCGCCGGGTGGAGATCGTGTTCCGTGAGGTCGAAGGCCTCCCGAAGGGAACGGTCAAGGCGGTGATCGATGCCTACGGCCAGCTCGTCGACGAAGGCTGCCTCGTCATCTTCGGTCCGAGCATCACCGACAACGCGGTCCCGACGCGCGAGGCGATCGAGCAGCGCTTCCGTGTTCCGGCGGTCAGCGTGACCGGCTCCGACGACTGGTTGGGCGAGTGGACGTTCTCGTTTCCAATGGGCTCGTTGACGGAGGAACCCATCTTCTGGGTGGACCTGCTGGCGAAGGGTGGGCACAAGGAGGTCGGGGTCCTGATCGAACAGTCGCTGGTGGGCGAGACCTACCTCAAGAGCTTCCACAGCGCCTGCCGCGGCACGGACATTCGCATCGTGGCGGAGGAGCGGATCGCCCAGACTGCGCAGGACGTTCGTGCTGCGGTCCAGAAGGTGCGCGAAGCGAACCCGACCGCGCTCGTGCACTGCGGCTTCGGCTTCGGGATCCTGCACGTCAACGCGACGCTCGAGGCGCTCGGGTGGGACCCGCCCCGCTTCACGAGCACCGCGTTCGAGAACGCGTGGATCAACCCCGTGCTGTGGAAGGCATTCCTGGGATGGACCGGGATCGACCAGTACGACGAGGGCAACCTCGTCGGCCAGCGCTTCCTGGACCAGTACGAAGCGACCTACGGGCGGCGCCCGCAATACTGCGCGCCAGTGGTGAATCGGGACATCGCCACCGTGCTCCTGCGCGCCTTCGCGGACGCCCATCCTTTGAGTCCTCGTGGCGTGAAGGAGGCCCTCGAGCGGGTGAAGATGCTTCCCGCCGCGGCCGGCGCGCCCGGGACCCGGGTCTCCTTCGGGAAGTGGACCCGCCGCGCCTGGATGGGCGCGGGCTACCTCGTGGCCCGGAGGCTCGATCCCGACGGGATCACCACGCATCGCGTCGCTCGCTTCGGTGAGGTCTGACACGATGGGCACGGAGCAGACACTTCCGTCCACCGTCCGTCCGGCGGCTGCATCGAGGCAGTTATGGGGGACCGCGCTCGCGGCCGCCCTCGCGCTCGCCGTCCTCGGGGCCGTCGCCTACAACGCGGGCCAGGGCGCCGTCTCCCCTCGCATCGCCAACCCGGAGGTGACGGGCGTGCCCCGTCCCGTGGAGTTCCTGTTCGGATGGGACGGCTGGATCGCTCTGCATCAGATCGGAACGGTCGTGATGATGCTCCTCCTCGTCACCATGTGTGTGTGGGCGTGGCGACGGCACCCTGCCCACCCCTACCTCCTGATGGTGCTGGCGTCGACGGCGATCGTCTGGCAGGACCCGATCATGAACTGGGCGCCCTTCGCCGTCTACAACCCCCAGCTCTGGCACTTTCCCGAAGACTGGCCCCTGGTGCGGCTGTCGCCCACCGTCGAGCCCTTCATCGTCATTGGATACTCGACCTTCTATTTCATCGGCCCCTTCCTCGCGAGCACATGGATCCTGCGCCGTCTTCAGGCGCGTGCGTCCGCCGACTCGTTCGTGTGGCGCCGTCCGCTCATCAGCATGGCGCTGCTGCTCTTCGTCATCGGGTTCGTCATGGACGCGTGCCTGGAGATCTTCCTCGTCCACACCGGCCTGTACATCTACTCGCAGGTGATCCCGTGGGGCTCTGTCTTCGCCGGAACGACCTTCCAGTTCCCGCTGATCTGGGAGTCCGCGCTCGTCACGGTGGTGATGATTCCGGCCGGCGTCCTCTGTTATCGGGACGACACGGGACGCACGCAGGCCGAGAAGCTGGCCCAGAGGTTGCGTTGGCTCCGCACCCGGCCGGCCCTCGCCACGTTCCTGGTGATGGCTGGCGTGTTGAACGTCGCCTATTTCACCTATGGAGCCGGCTTCGCCGCCATCCGCGCGTCGAAGCTCGCGACCGCCGTCGCCTGCCCCTGGCCATTTCCGGAAGCCAAGGTCTACGACCCCCAAGGGTTCTACGAGAGAGAGGGGCAACCCGGCCCGTTCTTCGAGGGCCACTGGAACACGTGGATGAGCGCCCAGCCGAACGGACGGCCGACCTCGAACCCGCCAAAGGAAGACGGAAGCTGCAGGCCCGCCGATGCCTGAGCCGCGCAGCGTCGTCATCACCGGCGCGTCGCGCGGGCTGGGTCTCGCGTCCGCGACCCGGCTGTACGAGCTGGGATGGCGCGTCGTCGCAGCGATGCGCTCGCCCGACGTGGGACTCGAACGCCTGCGGGCGGCGACGGGCGCTGCCGCCGGTGATACCCGCCTGATCGGTGTCAGACTCGACCTCGCTGAGCCGCCGTCGATCGCCGCCGCCGCCAAGGACATCGAAGCTGCCGTCGGGGCACCCGACGTCCTCGTGCACAACGCCGGGATCGCGGCCGTCGGGTGCCTCGAGGACATGCCCACCAGCGTCTTCGAGCAGATCTTCGCGACCAACCTGCTCGGGCCGATCGCGTTCACCAAAGCGCTGTTGCCAGCGATGCGGACCGCAGGGCGCGGTCGGATCGTCGTCGTGTCGAGCCAGGGCGGCAGCCGGGGCATACCGTCGATCAGCGCCTACTCCGCCTCGAAGGGGGCGCTCGAACGGTGGGCGGAAGCGCTGGCGGAGGAGATCGCGCCGTTCGGGCTGGGGCTCACCATCCTGGTCTGTGGAACCTTCGACACGGACATCCTCACCGAGCAGACCCCCGACTATGGGGACTACGACGGGCCGTACGCAGGGCACTACGCCGGAATCCGTCGCATGGGCGACTTCATGGTGCCCCTGGCGAGGCCCCCGGCACGCTTCGCTCGGGTGCTCGCCAGGGCCATCGAGGAGCGCGCGCCGTTCGCCCGCTATGCGGTGGGCCTCGATGCGAGACTGCTCTTGCTCGGCGTGCGCTTTTTGCCATCCCGGCTCCTTCATCATCTGATCCGCCTGGCGATGGGCCTCCCGCGTCGCGGATCTCTCAGCGAACGCTCCTCCAACACCTAGAAACGGGAGACCCAGGCATGTCGCTCTTCGACGCATTCCGATTCGACGGCAAGCGCGTACTCGTCGTCGGCGGCGCCACCGGAATGGGGGCCGCCGCGGCCGAGCTGGCGCTCGGCGCCGGAGCAGACGTCGTCGTGATGGACTACGCCGAGGTGAGGCAGAGCGGCGCCAAGGCCATCCACGTGAACCTCGCGGAGAAGGCGTCCATCGACGCCGCCGTCGACGAGTGCGGCGGTCCGGTTCACGCCCTCCTCGCGTGCGCCGGCGTCGCCGACGGACCCGGCATCGAGAGGATCAACTTCATCGGCCACCGTCACCTGATCGATCGCATGATCGACGAGGGCATGCTCGGCCGCGGCGCCGCCATCGGCTTCATCTCCTCGGCAGCCGGCCTCGGCTGGGAGAAGAACCTCGCCATGCTTCAGGAGCTGCTCGCGACACCGGACTTCGACAGCGCGGTCGCCTGGGTGAAGGAGCGGGACATGGCCAACTACTACTGGATGAAGCAGGCGGTCTGCGCCTACGTGGCCAGCCAGGCGTTCCCGATGCTCAAGCGAGGCATTCGCATCAACGCGATCTGCCCCGGGCCGACCGACACGCCGCTGGCCCGGGCCAACAAGGACGTGTGGCTCGCCTTCGGCGCCGACTACCGTGCGGAGCTCGGGATCGAAGCCGCGACTCCGATGGAGCAGGCCTATCCGCTGCTCTTCCTGTGCAGCGAGGCCGCGAGCGGCATCAGCGGCGTCACGCTCATCACCGATGCCGGCCACATGATGTCGGGGATCACCGAATCCTTCCCCGCCGCCACGATGATGGCCAGGATCTTGATGGGCCGAACCTGATCCACGGGTCGCGACGAGGCGCCTTCGAAACACCAGAGGAGATCGCGGCCATGGAGTTCGATCCCTTCGACCCGGAGCTGCACCAGGACCCGTACCCAGTGTATCGCCGCCTCCGGGACGAGTTCCCCGTCCATCACAACCCACACCTGCGGTTCTGGACGCTCTCCCGCTATGCCGACGTGCTCGGCGCCGTCCAGGCGGCGGATCTCTTCATCTCGGGCAAGGGCGTCTACGTGGGCGTTCCGGAATCCGACGACGGGAAGCTAACGGCGGAGGTGCCGCTCCTCATCACGACGGACCGCCCCCGCCACACGCAGCTGCGCGCGCTCGTGAGCCGCGCCTTCACACCGCGTCGCATTGCTCTTCTGGAGCCCCGCATCCGCGCCATCGCGCGCGCCTTGCTCGACAACATCAAGGGACGACGCGAGTTCGATCTGGTGCGCGAGTTCTCGGGGCCGCTGCCGACGATCGTGATCGCCGAGCTGCTCGGCGTGCCGGCCAAAGATCAGGAATGGTTCAAGGAGAAGTCGACCTCGGTGGCGCAGTTCGACCCGACCGTCTCCCGCGACAGCGACGCCGCCGCCCGGCAGATGGGGCCGGCGATGGAGCTGGGACGCTATCTCGCGGAGGTCCTCGCGCAGCGCAGGCGCGAGCCGCGTGACGACCTGCTGAGCGCGCTGCTCGCCGCCGAGATCGAAGGGCAGCGCTTGAGCGACCCGGAGCTGATTGGGTTCGGCTTTCTGCTGCTCGTGGCCGGCAACGAGACCACGACGAACCTGATCAGCAACGCCGCGATCCTGCTGGACCGCCACCGCGACCAGCGACGCCTGCTCGTGGAGGACCCGGCGCGCATTCCCGGGGCGATCGAGGAGTTTCTGCGCTACGACTCGCCGGTGCAGGGGCTGGCGCGCACCACGACCGCGCCGGTGACCCTACACGGCGTCACGATCCCGGAGGGCAGCAAGGTGCTGCTGCTCTTCGGCTCCGCCAACCACGACGAGCGCTCCATCCCCGAGGCCGAGCGCTTCGACGTTCTGCGCGATCCCAATCCCCACCTCGCGTTCGGCTTCGGCGCCCACTTCTGCCTGGGCGCGAACCTGGCGCGCCTCGAGGCACGCGTGGCGTTCGAGGAGCTGCTGGCGCGGTTGCCCGACTACCGGATGACGCAGTCACGCGTGGCGCGGCACTGCTCCGGACCGATCCGCGGGGCGCTCAGCCTGCCCCTCGCCGAATCCTGAGCGGAGGAGGTGTTTGCTGTGGGCGCATTGATCATGCTGGGTACGCTTTTCGGACTGATCGTCCTGATCTTCGCATTGGTGCATCGATATGATCCGGAGGCACGTGGTCCTTCGAAGAGCAAGGGGCCCGATGGTGTCTGAGCTAACCCCGCTCTTGAAAGCGGCCATCAACTTCGCCTACATCGGCGGGGCTGTCTTCGTGGCCATCGGCTTGTTCTTGAGCTTCCGCCGAGGCCGCCCGCACCCCCTCTTGCTGGTGTGCATATCCGCCATCTCATTCTCCTGGATTGAGGCCCCCTATGATTGGGCGGTGTATGCACAGTTCCCGCCCGCTATTCCGCGCATGCCGTCCTGGTGGCCGTTGAACATGACATGGGGTGGCCTCCCGGCAGCGGTTCCCCCCGGCTACATCGCCTACTTCGTCCTTCCTGCCGTAATCGGCGCTTCCATGGGGCGCTGGTTGAACTCGAAATTCCAGTGGCGTGCGCCTGTCACGCTGCTGATCGTCGGCCTCGTTGTCGGCTGCCTGTGGGCCTTCGTGTTCAATGCGATCCTCGGGGCTCAGCTTGGCGTTGTCTACTATGGCCGCGTCATCGAGGGACTCGCTCTGTGGCCAGGCACGAAGCACCAATATCCGCTTTATGACGCTCTCGCGATGGGCGTGCAGATGATGGTCGTCACTTACATCCTCGGACGGACTGATTCACTGGGGCGCACACCCATCGAGGTGTGGGCGGATTCCAGGTCGAGAAGCCGTCTAGGTGCTTCCTTCCTCTCGATTGCGGCTGTCATCGTCATCGGCCATGCAGTCTATCTTTCGGTCTTCGCGCCACATCTCGCCACCAAATTGTTGCATCTGCAGACCGTTGGGCCGACTGAGCAATTGTTCGAAGGCGTGCCGAACCAACCGCTCTAGCAAGCGGCGGTCTTGCGTGGGCAATATCAGCCAGCGTTTCGGTTGTCGAACGGCGTGGAAATCGCTTGGGCCAACTGCTTCATGATGTCGCCGATCGTGGCGTAGCCGCGCGCGTAGTCCGAGGGCTGCTTGCCGCCGCCGCCCACGCGCGGCGTGAGATCGACGTTCTTCGCCTGGGCGCGCAGGGCGCCGACGGTGCACTGCTCCTTCGGGATGTGCTTGAAGGGGTCGTAGTGGAAGTGCCGGGCCGCGTTCTGCCAGGTGATCTTGTGGATGTCTTCGTCGGGCAGGCGCTTCATGGAGGTCCACAGCTTCTCGGGCGCCTCGGGCCAGGTCGAGTCGGAGTGCGGGTAGTCGCACTCCCAGGTGATGTTGTCGATGCCGATCAGGTCGCGATTCCGAACGCCGGCCGCGTCGTCGATGAAGCACGTGATCACGTGCTCGCGGAACACGTCGCTCGGCAGCTTGCCTTTCGGGAAGCTGTGCAGCGTCCACTTGTGATGATGCCGGTGCACGTAGTCGATGCGTTCGAGGAAGTAGGGGATCCAGCCGATCCCGCCCTCGGAGAGCGCGATCTTGACCCCCTGGAACTTCGTGAAGACGCTCGAGAACACGAGCTCCGAGGCGCAGCCGAAGAGGCTGATCGGCGTGCCGGTGATCATGACTTCGACCGGCGCGTTGACGTCCTGCATGTTCGGGCGCGTGCCGGAGCCGATGTGGATGCAGACGACCGTGCCCTCGTCTGAGCACGCCTTCCAGAACGGGTCCCAGTGCGCGTCGTGGAGGCTCGGGTAGCCGAGCGCGCCGGGGTTGTCGGCGAAGGTGATGGCGTGGCATCCCTTGCGGGCGACGCGCCGGATCTCGCGGGCCATCTCGTCGGGGCTCCAGATGGGCGGGATCGCGAGCGGGATGAAACGGCCGGGATGCTTGCCGCACCAGTCCTCGATGTGCCAGTCGTTGTAGGCGCGCAGCATGGTGATGGCGAGCTCGGTGTTCCCGGCGGCAGCCTGACGGCCGAAGAGCTCACCGACGAATCCCGGCACCGAGGGGAAGCACAGGGAGCCGAGCATGCCGTTGGCGTTCATGTCGCCGATGCGCGCGTCGACGTCATAGCAGCCGGGCCGCAGCTGCGAGAGTGCCGTCGGCTCCAGGCCGTACTCCTCCGGGGGCCGGCCGGCCACGGCGTTCAGCCCCACGTTGGGGATCTGCGCGCCCTCGAAGACCCAGAGGTTGGTTCCGTCCTCCTTCGTGAGGAGCCGCGGTGCCCGATCCTTCCACTTCGAAGGGACGTGGTTCTTCCACATGTCGGGCGGCTCGCACACGTGGTCGTCGACGCTCACCAGGATCATGTCGTTCATCTGCATGAGGGGTTCCTCTTTTCCGTGGGTCACGGCCGGCGCGCGCGCGCGGCACTCGACCGAATCACTTCCCGAACAGCACCGGCAGCGCCGTCGGTGACCGGAACACCTGCCCTCGGATGTGCGGATCCTTGCCGTCGGGATCGAGGCGGAGGTCGGGCAGGCGGTCGAGCATCTGGTCGAGCGCGACGCGCATCTCGAGCCGGGCCAAGTGCATCCCAAGACAGAGATGCACGCCGTGGCCCCACGAGATGTGGGGCTTCGACGCGCGGAAGATGTCGAAGCGGTCGGGATCCGGGTACCGCTCCGCGTCCCGGTTCGCCGCACCGAGCAGGGGCATCACCGTCGAGCCAGCCGGGATCGCTACACCCGCCAGCTCCGCGTCGCGCGTGGCCACGCGCGTGATGATCAACAGCGGCGCTTCCCAGCGAACCGCCTCTTCGATCGCCTGCGGGATCAGCGACCGATCCGCGCGAACGGCGTCGAGCTGGTCGGGGTTGGAGAGCAACCCGAACAGCAGATTTCCCATCGAGCGGTACGTGGTCTCGACGCCGGCTGGGAGCAGCAGGCGCAGGAATGAGAAGATCTCCTCGTCCGAGAGGCGCTCTCCGTCGATCTCGGCCTGCGCGAGGCGGCTGATGAGGTCGTCGCGGGGCTCCGCTCGCCGGGCCGCGAGAATCGGGACGAAGTAGTCCCGCAGCGCCGTCGAGGCCGCGATGGCGCGCTCCCGATTGACGGTGATGCTGAGCAGCGAGATGGACCAGCGCTGGAATTGCGGGTAGTCCTCGCGAGGCAGGCCGAGAAGGCCGGCGATGATCTGCGTCGGATACGGAAAGGTGAACTCTCGGACGAGATCGGCGTGCCCGCGTTCGGCGAATCCATCGATCAGGTCGTTGGCCACCAGCTCGACGAGCTCGTCTTGCCGGCGCGCGAGCGCCTTCTGCGAGAACGCCGCGGAGACGAGCGAGCGATAGCGACGGTGCTCGGGCTCGTCCATCCCGAGCATGACGTGCTTGCCCAGCGCATCGCCGAAGAAGGCGATGATGATGGAAGAGGAGAACGTCTCGTTGTTCCGCAGCACCTGCGCGATCTCGTCGTAGCGGTACACCATGAAGACGGGCTTGGACGCGTCGTGCGGCATCCCCGACAGGTCGAGGCGCTGCACGGCTCCCTCACGCCGTCGTTGAGCCAGCTCCGCGTACGGATCTCGCACGTCACCGGAGACGGCGTCGTCGAAAGAGCCGAAGTCCTCGAGATCGTCGAAGAGCTGCATTGGGGCCTCTGCTTCAGCCGACGGGATAGCCGACGGTCTTGATCTCGGTGTACTGGTCGAACCCGGCAATCCCGTTCTGGCGGCCGATGCCACTGGCCTTGTAGCCGCCGAACGGCGCATCGGCTCCGTAGGCGGCGCAGCCGCCGACACCGATGAAGCCGGCGCGCAGCCGGCGCGCCACGGCCATCGAGCGTTCCAGCGAGCCCGACATGACGTTGCCGGCCAGGCCGTAGACGCTGTCGTTGGCGATGCGGACGGCGTCGTCCTCGTCGTCGTACGGGATGACGACCAGGACGGGACCGAAGATCTCTTCCTGGGCGATCGTCATCGCGTTGTCGACGTCGACGAAGAGCGTGGGCTTGACCCAGAACCCCCGCTCGCGACCGGCGGGTGCGTCGGTGCCGCCGACGAGGAGCTTCGCGCCCTCGTCGATCCCCTTCTGGATGTAGTCCCGGACGCGCTTGCGTTGCTTCGCCGAGATCACCGGACCGCACAGCGTGCCAGGCTCCTGCGGATCTCCGGGCACGATGCCCTTGTACATCGCCTCGAGAATCGCCACGCCCTCGGCGTAGCGCGATTGCGGGAGCAGGAGCCGCGTCGGCATCGCGCATCCCTGACCGGCGTGAATGCAGGGCGCGATTCCGATCAGGCAGGCTCCCGCGAGATCGGCATCCTCCAGGACGATCGTGGCCGACTTTCCGCCGAGCTCGAGGAAGAGGCGCTTCAGCGTCGCCGCGCCCTTCTCCATGATCCTCTTGCCGACGGCGGCCGACCCGGTGAACGAGATCAGATCGACCTTCGGCGAGAGCGTGAGCTCCTCCCCGACGAGATGGTCGGATGCGGTGACGACGTTGACGACGCCGGCCGGGATGTCGGTCGACTCGAGCACCAGCCGGCCGAGGCGGGTCGCGTTGAAGGGCGTGTCGGGCGCGGGTTTCAGCACGACCGTGTTCCCGGTGGCCAGCGCCTGGGCGAGCTTGTGGATGCTCACCTCGAACGGAAAGTTCCACGGGACGATCGCGCCGACGACTCCGACCGGCTCGCGCAACACCTTCCGTCCGGTCATCCTGCCGGTGAGGGACACGAACGCATCGCCGAGATCGGTCTCCCACGGATACTCGTCGATGAGCTTCGCGGGATAGGTCAGCGCATCGGCCAGCGGGGCGTCGAGCTGCGGGCCGTGCGTGAGCATCCGAGGGCAGCCGACCTCGAGGATGAGCTCCTCGCGCAGCAACTCCTTCTCGGCGACGAGCGCCTCGTGGAGCTGCTCGAGGCAACGTTTGCGCAGGGCGCGGTCGGTCGACCAGTCGGTCTCGTCGAAGGCCCGGCGCGCCGCGCCGATGGCTCGATGCATGTCGGCCTTCGACGCGTCGGCGACCTCCCCGAGAACCTCCTCGCTGGCGGGATCGACGTTGGGGAAGGTGCCGGCCTCGCCGTCGACGAGCTCGCCGTCGATCAGCATCCTCGGTTCGAAGCGGACGTTGGTCCTGTCAGCCATGGTTGGTGGTCAGTCCTCACCGAAGGGGGCGACGAGATGCGTGTTCTTGCCGTCCGGGTGAAGCCTTCGGGCCACGAGGTAGCCCGCGCCGATGAGGTAGCCGATCTTGATCGGCTCCGTGGTGCTCTCGTAGGACAACTCGCCTCCGTGACGCGGCTCGTGCCCGCCCGCGCATCATAACCTAACATTTGTTCCAGGCATAACACCCGACCTCTCCAGTTGTCAATCGCGGGATCGGGCGGGTTGGTGAGCGAGGCGCTCCTGCCGCGAGGGCTCGACCGACTTCCGGGCCTGCGCCTCGACCCCGAGGGCAAGGATCCGCACATCCGCGGGCAGGTGTTCCGGTCACCGACGTCGCTGCCGGTGCTGTTCGGGGCGTCATCTGGTAGGACGTGAGCGGACTCGCCAGGACAAAGCCGACGGTTGGCCATCCCTACGGGCGCTTCCCCGTCTGAAGCGCCTTCGGGATCCAGCTCGGCTCGCGCTTCTCGGCGAACGCGCGCATGCCCTCGCGGGCCTCGGGCCCCCGGAAGAGCGACCAGTCCATGCTCATGCGGTCCACGTGTCCGTACCGCTCGTGAAGGATGCGCTTCACGTGCAGGCGCGCCTCGGGCGCGGTGCGCAGGATGCTCTCGGCCGCGGCGACGGCCTCCTCGCGCAGGCGCTCGTGCGGGACGACCCGGGAGATGAGGCCCATGCGCAGCGCCTCCGCCGCGTCCACGGTGCGGGCGGTCAGCAGCAGGTCGCGGGCGTTGGCGACACCGATGTGGGCCGGGAGGTAGGCGGCGTAGCCGGTATCCGCGATCCCGAGCAGCAGCTCCGGCGCCCGAAAGCTGGCGCGCTCGCTCGCCACCGCCACGTCGGAGAGCATCGCGATCAGCAGCCCCCCGCCCTGGCAGATGCCGTTCACCGCCGAGACCACGGGCGCGAAGCTGTTGCGCAGCGCCTCGAACGGGAGCACCTCGGCGACGCCGAGATGCTCGAGCACCGGGTTCGGATCCTCGACCCGGCCGCGCAGCTCGCCGCCGGGCGCGAAGACATCTCCCACCCCGGTGATGAGCAGCGCCGTCGGCTCGGCCATCGCGTTCACGATCTGAACGGCCCGCTTCACGCCGAAGTACATGGCGGCGGAGAGCGCGTTGCGCGAGGCCGGCCGGTCGATCGTGCACCAGGCCAGGTGCCCCTCCCGCTCGAGGCGCAGGAAGGGGGTTCCCAGGTCGTAGCTCTCTCGCTCCGGCATCGCGATCGGGATGATACTCTGGCCGACGTGCAACCTGCTTCGACGAGGATTTCAGATGCCCGTTGAGACGATCCCGTCCGCCGTGATGGCGAGCATCGCGGCGCGGCCCGATCTCGAGGCCGTCGTCGAGCCCGGACGACGGGTGACGTACCGCGAGCTCGGCGAGCTCGTGAGCGACTCGACCCGGGCCATGATGGCGGCCGGCGTCACGCCGGGCGATCGCGTTGCGATCTGGGCGCCGAACGGCCTGGGCTGGATCGTCGCCGCTCTCGGCGCGCAATCCGCCGGCGCGGCGCTGGTGCCCGTCAACACGCGTTGGAAGGGCGACGAGGCAGCCTACGTGCTGTCCGCTTCGAAGGCGGTGGTGCTCGTCACCACGGTCGGCTTCCTCGGCGTCGACCGGGTCGCCATGCTGCGCGCCGTCGAGACGCCGCTTCCCCACCTGCGCCAGATCGTGCTCCTCGACGGCTCGGCCAGCGACGAGGGCGCCCTGAAAGACGCCACTGTGGAGACCTGGCAAGCGTTCGCGAACCGGGCCTCGGCGATCACCGCCAGCGCGGCTTCGGAGCGTCAGCGGAGCGTGCGACCGACGGATACCAGCGACATCCTGTTCACGTCGGGCACGACGGGGCGCCCCAAGGGCGTGATCATGGGCCACGGCCAGACGGTGCGGCAGTTCCGCGAGTGGTGTGAGTTCGCCGGGCTCCGAGCCGAGGACCGCTACCTGATCGTCAATCCGTTCTTCCACATGTTCGGGTACAAGGCGGGGTGGCTGGCCAGCTTGCTCCAGGGCGCCACCATGGTTCCGGTCCCGGTGTTCGACGTCCCCGAGGTGCTGCGGCTGGTCGAGGCCGAGCGGATCACGGTGTTGCCCGGCGCTCCCACTATCTACCGCTCGATCCTCGACCACCCGGATCGTGCTGCGTTCGATCTGCACAGCCTGCGGGTGGCGGTCACCGGCGCGGCCGACATCCCCGTCCAGCTGATCCGCGAGATACGCGCCGAGCTTCCCTTCCGCTCGATCCTCGTCGGCTACGGACTCACCGAGGCCGGGACCTGCACGGGCTCCCGGCCCGATGACGACGCGGAGACGATCGCCACGACGGCGGGGCGGGCGATGGCCGACCTCGAGATCATCATCGCCGATTCGAACGGGAAGGAAGTCGAGCGGGGCGCCACGGGCGAGCTGCTGGTTCGCGGCTACAGCGTGATGCAGGGCTATCTCGACGATCCCGAGGCGACCGCCGCCGCGATCGACGACCGGGGCTTCCTGCACACCGGCGATCTCGCGACGATGGATGGGCGCGGCTACGTGCGGATCGTCGGGCGGCTGAAGGACATGATCATCGTCGGCGGTTTCAACGTGTACCCGGCCGAGGTCGAGAACACCTTGCTGGCCCACGACGCGATCGCCCAGGTCGCCGTCATCGGTGTGCCCGACGCGCGCATGGGGGAGGTCGCCGTGGCGTACGTGGTTCCCGCCCCGGGACGGCCCGTCGATCAGGACGCGATCATCGGCTGGGCCCGCGAACGCCTCGCAAATTACAAGGTGCCGCGGCACGTGATCGCCGTCGGGGCGTTGCCGATCAACGCCGCCGGCAAGGTCGTGAAGAGAGAGCTTCGGGCCCGTGCAGCGGCAGACCTGGGCAAGACGTGAACGCCGATCCGGATCGCACGCGCGAGCGATGGATCCCGCGCCGCGTACCGCCCCACCTCGAGCGTGCCTACATCGACGGCGGCTGGTGGACGGACGACACCTTCGGCGCGCTGGTGGCCCGGCAGCTCGCCGCGCACCCCGCGTCGACGGTCGCCATCTGGTCCCGGACGCGCCCCTGGCAGGGCGTCTATGCCGACATCGACGACGAAGCGCGCCGGCTCGTCACCCTGCTCCGCGAAATGGACGTGCAGCCCGGCGATGCCGTCGCCTTCCAGCTTCCGAATTGGCGCGAAGCCGTCGTCTCGTTCGCCGCGCTGGCCATGGGCGGGTACAAAGTGGTGCCGATCATCCACATCTACGGCCGCAAGGAAGTCGCCTTCATCCTCGAGCAGAGCGGCGCGGTGGCGTACATCTCGCCGCTCGCTTACGGCCATGTCGATTACGGAGCGATCGTCGACACGGCTGCGCCAGCGTCCCTTCGACTCCACGTCGTCGTCGGCGACGCCGCGGCTGCGCCGAGCTCGAAGCGCCTCGCCCGCATCGGCTGGGCGGCGTGCGCCGAGCGGAAGCCGGCCATCGATTTCGCTTCGGTGCGACCGGAAGAAGTCGCGGTGCTCGCCTACACCTCCGGAACGACCAGCGATCCCAAGGGCGTGATCCACGATCACCGCACGCTGCTCAGCGAATTGCGTCACATGAAGGCCTGGGTCAATCCCGGCAAGCCCAACCTGATCGGCTCACCGGTCACGCACGCGACCGGGATGCTCGGTGTGCTCGGCCCGTTGACGCTGGGCGAGAGCATCCACCTGATCGACCGCTGGGATCCGGCGCACGCGCTCGAGGT
>Ga0184637_10000333_pt1 | contig 34968 bp, 32 predicted proteins | sample PLM3_127_b2_FD_133143 | JGI IMG/M metagenome (GOLD analysis project Ga0184637, IMG submission 133143) | Groundwater sediment microbial communities from an aquifer in East River, Colorado, USA - PLM3_127_b2 | ecosystem: Environmental > Terrestrial > Soil > Riparian zone | place: USA: East River... | reverse complement strand
GGCTCGCCGTTCAGGGCGTGAGCGAGAAACGGCTCGGGGCTCATCGCCTTGTCGACGGGGATGCTGCGGCCATACTGCTGCTCCACCGGGTACTTCCGGCCGCGGAACTCGACCTCCTCGTTTCCTTTGTCGGCCCCGAAGAAGACGACCTCGCGCGCCTTCTCCTTGACCCCCGCTTCTTTCAGAACGTCGCGCAACGGAAGACCCGTCCAGCGTCCGTTCGACACGAGACCTTGGACCGAGCGCGCGCTATTGCCCGAGCACTCGAACCCGGCATCGAGCTCAGTCTTGCCCATGCCGCGAATGTCTTCGAGCGTGAGCTCTTTCGGGCGCTCGACGAGCCCGGTGACCTTCAGCCGGTACGCTTGAGGATCGACCGTCGGATGGCCGTAGTGCTGCGTCGTGAAGAATTGGTCTTTGGGCGTGAACGGTCCGTCGATCTCCCGGAGGTCCAGAAATCTTCTGTCGGGTCCGCGGATGGCGGCGAAGCTCTCCGGGATGTCGGTGAAGGGCACGATCTCTTCGCCCGGAGCCAGGGCGGGAAAGGCCCATTGGGGCAGGGACAGAACTCCCAGTCCCGCCATACCGGTTCGAAGAATGTCTCGTCGGGTCCGCTCGTTCGTCATGTGTCCGTCTCCTCGAATCAGACGTCACTCTTACCACGATGCGGCCCTATGGGGCCACTCCACAGTCTCTAACGGCGCACCGCGCCGGGCCGCGCGTGCGGCACGGATGCCGCCTCCGCCCGAAGAGCGCGCCGGCGCATTCCAAGACACTGTCCATCGAGCGGTCGGCAAGGCCCGTGGCCAGACTCTTAGACGGTGAGACTAGAAGCTTTAGCCTTATCGGGCCAGAACTAACTGCGGCTTCAATCGGGAATCGTGTCGATGTTGTCGATCTCGAGCCACTCCGGGGACTGCACCACGGGAAGCTGGAGCGCGCGCTCTCGATCGAGGTCGAGGGCGCCCAGGTGCACCGCCTGGGGCGCCTGAACCCACTTGAAGATCGATCCGATGAAGAGGCGACAGAAGCGCTTGACCCAGTCCTTGAGCATCCCCGGACGGTAGTCGGGCCGCATCCTCCGGAGCTCCTCGTCGGTCCACATCGCCCGGATGGCCCTATAGAGGTCGACGGGCATCATCTTCTCGCCCGCGAAGAGCGCGAAGCAGGCGTCGAGCACCGGAAACGGCATGAGGTCCCGCTCGTCTTCCTGGTTCTCCGCGAGCTCCGCCGACGCCTCCGTCTTCATGAGCTCCTCGAGAGCCACGAAGCGGTGCTTCTCCCGAAGGTAGTCCAGAAGACGGATGACGATGGTCTTCGGGAGGTTTCCGAGAAGCGAGTAGGCGCCCATGAGATCGCCGCCGATGGTGGTGTAGCCCACCGCCTTCTCGCTCATGTTCCCCGTCTGGAGCCACATGCCCCGGCTCGCGTTCGCCCAGTTCCACATGCGCATCCCGCGGATCCGCGCCTGGATGTTCTGCCGGGCGAGAGGAGTCAGCGTCTCGCCCGGCGACAGCATCGCTTCCGCCGCCTTCACCTCGCGCTCGAACGCATCCTCGATCGGGATCTCCCGGAACGTCACGCCGAGCTCCTCCGCGAGCTTCCGCGCGATCCCCTTCGTCGTCTCCGAATTGAAGTGGGTGGGCATGGAAAAGCAGTGGATGAAATCCTTCGGATCGAAGCCGCGTTCGCGGGCGTAAAACCACGCGATGAGGAGCGTGAGCGCGGAGTCCTTTCCGCCGGAGAGCGCGACCCCCAGCCGCTCGAAGGCCCCGGTCTTCTCGAAGTATCCGGCGAGCCCGGTCTTCATCGCCGCAAGTAGATCCTCGTACCAGAGGACCTCGGGAGAGGCCGCTGGTCCCGGTGCGGGGAGAAAGAAGCTCTTCCCCGCGGGCACGGGATACCCGTCCACCGGCGCTTCGTATCCGGGAAGCGGCGCCTCGAGGGTCCGGACCGGCTCGTGGACCTCGAGATACGCCTCCGCATGCGAGCGATACGTGGTGTTCTCGCGCCTTCGCCTTCGGGTGCGATCGATGTCGACCACCACGGACGACCAGCCCTCGCGCCAGCGCTCGGCCTCGAAGAGCATCCGCCCGTTCTGGTTGACGTAGCCCCCGCCGTCGAAAACCAGGGAGTCCTGCCCTCCGAACTGGTTCACGTAGATGAACGTGACCTCGTGGTCCGCCGCGCGGGTCGCGATGAGCTCTTTCCGCGTCTCGACCACACCGCCCCGAAACGGAGAGGCGGAAACGTTCACCACGACTTCGGCGCCGCTCGCCGAGCGCCGCAGCGCGGGGCCGTCGGGAACCCACAGGTCCTCGCACACCTCGACCGCGAGAGTCCCGAAAGGGAATCGGAAAAGAAGGTCGCCGAAGGGAGCGCCGTCAATCGCCGAGACCATGCGGGGAATTCCGAGGGCGAAGACCCGGCGCTCGTAGAACACGTCGTAGTTCGGGAGGTTCTCTTTGGGGACGATCCCGACGATCTCCCCCGCCGCGACCACGGCGACCGCGTTGTAGAGGAGACCTCGGTCGGTCACGGTGAGCCCGGCGGTAAAGACCGTGGGGAAGGAAAGCTTCCCGGTCGCGTCCGCGAACTCCCGAAGCGCTCGAAACTGAGCGGTCACGAATCCAGGCCATTGCACAAGGTCCTCGGTGGGATACCCCGGAAGCACTTGCTCGGTGAAGGCCACGAGACCGCACTTCGCCTCCGCGGTCTCCCTCGCGACCCGGATCATTTTCTCCAGGTTGCGGTGGATCGCGCCGACGGTTGGGTTCAGGTTGGCAAGGCCGACCTTGAGGAGGTGCATCAGTAGCGCACCGCTTCCTCGTTCTCGTGCGAGTGACCGAAGATCCGCTTGAACCGCTCGATGTCCTCCTGGCTTCCCGTCGCTTTGGCGAGGTTGTCGGAGAGCTTCACCGTGCGATGACCGTTGGCCTCGATGGCTTTCACCACGATCGAGATCGGCTCGAACCCGAGATCGTTCGTAAGGTTGGTACCCCAGCCGAAGGAGAGCTTGATGCGACCGTGAAAGCGCTTGGAAAGCGCCAGGATTCTCCCGAGCTCGAGCCCGTCGCTGAAAATCAGGAGCTTCTCCCGCGGATCGATCCCGAACTCCTGGTAAAAGCGGATCGCCTTCTCGCCGAACTCGAACGGATCTCCCGAGTCGTGACGAAGGCCCTTCCAGGCCCGGGCCTGCTCCTCTTCCATGTCGCGGAAGAAGAACTCCGATCCGTACGTGTCGGTCACCGCGACCGAGAGACCCCACCCGTAGAGCTCCCACCAGTCTTTCAGAACGCGGTTGTGGGACGCGCGGATGAGGTCGTCGGAGTCGTGCATGATTCCCGACATCACCATGGTGAGCTCGTGGGCGGAAGTGCCCATCGGGACCAGGCCGTGGAGCATCGCCGATTCGGTCGAGGAAGCCCCGAGGAACTGCTGGGGCATTTCCTCGGCGAGGGACCTGTCGACGTAGTGCTGCCAGTCGCGGCTGAAACGGCGGCGGGTCCCGAAATCGATGAAGGAGATCTCGGGCCTTTCCCGGAGCACTCGGATTTTCTCCGCCAGTCGCGTCTTTCCCCTCGCGAAGACCAGGTCCTTCTCGAAGGAGCTCAGGGGCTTCATGAGGCTCCGGTTGTAGAGCTCGTTCACGATCGAAAGCGCCACCGTCTCCCAGTAGATGGCTCGAGACCACTCGCCTTCGAACCGCAGGCGGAAGCTCCCATCCACTTCCTCGAGGTCGTACGGGGGAAGCGAGAGGTCGCGAAGAAACTCGAGGTAGCTCTCCCGGAACATCCGGTCTCCGTACTCGTTCGTTCCGCGCAGATAGTGGAGCTCGCTGTTGTTCAAGCGCAGGCTCCGGACGTGATCGAGCTCCTCCTTAAGCTCGCCCGCGTCGATGAACTCCGCGAGACGCACCTGACGCGTGCGGTTTACGAGCGAGTAGACCACGGGCACGTCCCGGTACTCGAGAAAGACGAGCTGCCCCATGGTGAACTTGTAGAAGTCCAGGTCGAGGAGCGATTCGATAATGGGCATGCTCACTCTCCTCCCGGAAAGCCGGGCCAGGTGTCCATGGGATCGGAAGCGCGAACCCGATGCATCCCCGAGGCTTCGAACTCGCGGAAAGCACGATCGGCATCGTCGGTGAAGTCGACGACTCCCGGCGACACCACGGACGACATGCAGTCCTCGAGAAGGTAGATCCTTTTCGCGAGCTCCGTGTTTCGGCGCTGGATTTCTTCCAGGAGGTCCGAGAGGGTCCAGCTCACGCAGTGGCTCTTGGCTTGTCCGGCGACGATGAGGGCATCGTACGAGAGGAGCTTTTCGAGAAGCGCACCGTTCCTGGGAACGATCTCGTTTCCCTCTTCGTCCTCGAGGACCTCGGGCCGGAGCACCGAATAGTTCTCGGTGAGCGGGCTCGCGCCCTTGAGCTCGAACGACGCCTGACTCTCGCGCGCGATGGTGTGGAAGAAAACCGCTTCCTCCACCGCCGAGACGAGAGCGTGGCCGATGCCGCCGAGGATCGCGTGGTAAGGCCAGACCATCAGGCGGTACTTTCCGTCGCGGCTCAAGAGCCGGCAGTAATGAAGGAGGTGGTGATCGAACAAGGCCCTGTCGCCGCTCCCAAGAGCTCCCGCGACTTCTGGGTTCACGCGAAACCGACCGGACTCGACGTCCGCGAGAGAGATCGCGGTCATGGGAGCGGGATGACGTCCCTCCGCGTCGAGCAAGAACGTCGGATGGAAGATCTGGAAAGCGCTGTGGGTATCCATCGTGGCGTGGATCCGGGTGATGGCGTCGAGATTGCGATATAGGAACTCGGAGAGACGAACGGCATCGTCCACGGCCCCTCGGCCCGAGCGGCCAGCGACGAAGAGCTCGAAGCCGGGAACGGAGAAGGTGTTCTGCACGTCCACGAGCAGCAACCCCACGGACCTCCGGTCCGAGCCCGAGGGCAGGATGCGGTGCGTCTCGCGAAACTTCACGGCGTCTCGGGCGCGCTCCTGATAGAGAACGCGGCACACCTCGCCGACTTTCCCGGGGTCGAAATGCTCGGGGAGCGGCAGCTCGCGCATCAGAAGACCTCGACCGCCGTCGGCGCCTGCGAGGCGAACTGATACAACATCGCCGGGCGGTGCCGGCTCCCCTTCGACTTCTTACCCGATGCTCGAAGGAGACCGAGGGAGAGAATCTTCTTCCTGAAGTTGCGCTTGTCGAGCCCGCGGTTCAAAACGCCTTCGTAGGCGGTCTGAAGCTCGCGCAAGGTGAATCTCGGCGGGAGGAGCGACCACATCACGTTCGTGTACTGGACTTTCGCCTGAAGGCGGGCTTGCGCGTAGCCGAGGATCGCTTCGTGATCGTACGCGAGCTCCCGAGGCCTTTCGTCGCAGTCCCAGAACCGCACTGCTTCGTACTTGGGTGTGGTTCCGAGAGCGAGCCCCACGGGGGGTACGAGTGAGTAATAGGCGACGGACACGACGCGGCCCTCGGGATCGCGCTTCCTTCCGTCGAAGCTATAAAGCTGCTCGAGGTACAGGCCGGAAACGCCAGCCTGCTCCTTCAGGATTCGCGCGGCTGCGTCGCGAAGACTCTCCCCTTCGTCGATGAGACCCCCCGGGAGCGCCCACATTCCCTCGAAGGGCTTTTTTCGCATCCTTATGAGAAGCACCTGCAGCCGGCCGTCGACCACCGTGAAGATGCAGTTGTCGACCGCGACTTTGACGTTCTGGAGGACGGGCGGCGCGGTCATAGGTTACCCGTTGTCGAGTTAGTGTATACAACACACCATCTGGACGCAAGCGGGACAGGGGCCGTGGCGAAGGGTCAGACGATGCGGGCTGCGGCAGCGAACGAAAGGACCTCCCCCGCCGACTGGAACCGATCGCCGGGGGCCTTCGCCAGACAGAAAAGCACGAGCTCTTCGAGCTTCTGAGGGATCTCGCTTCGCTTGGCCCGCAGCGGCGGCGGGGGGGTGTGGAGGTGGTGCATGAGGAGGTTGCCCTCGGTGAAAGGGGCTCGGCCGGTAAGAAGCTCGTAGAGCGTCGCTCCGAGCGAGTACACGTCGGAGCGGGCATCGATGGGTCCCCCCTGAATGGCCTCGGGCGGGATGTACTTCGGGGTCCCCGACATCGAATTGCCGAGAGCTCCCTCGGAGCTTTCTGCATTAGATCCATTGTCCACGCGCCGCGCGAGACCGAAATCGAGAATCTTCACGCGATGGTCGACGGTGAGAAGCACGTTCGAGGGCTTCAGATCGCGATGAACGATGCCACGGCTGTGCGCGTGCTCGAGTCCCTGAGAGACCGAAACCAGCCAGTGCAGGGCTTCGTCGATGGCGAGCCAGGTCCTCCCGCGTAGAAGGGACTGGTAGCTCTCCCCCTCGACCAGCTCCATCGAGATGAATGTCTGCCCATTCTGCTCCTGGTCGACGCCGAGATCGTAGATGGTGATGACGTTCGGGTGGTTGAGCTGGGCCGCGGCGCGCGCTTCGTGCAGCAGACTGTCCCGCGCCTCGGGATTTCCGGAGAGCGCCTCTCCCAACACTTTGTAGGCCACGTGACGGCCGAGCAGGTGATCGTAGGCCCGGTAGACCGCGCCCATTCCGCCTTTGCCGAGCATTCCCAGAATCTCGTAGCGGCGCTTTCCCTCGTGGCGGACCACGGGCGGCGCCTTGATGTGGAACGACTCGGAGCGCTTCTTCTCCTCGGCGATGCGACGCTGAAGCTCCGCGTAACGCTCGCTCGCTCCCTGGTAGCCGTACTGGACCGCCATCATCTTATGAAGGATGGCGGCGGCCTCGCCGAGGTTCCCCTGGGCTTCCTCGGCGCGAGCGAGCTGATCCCAGAGCTCGAGGTTCTCGGCTCCGACCGGCTTGCCTTCGAGCACGGTTCGCAGTTTCTCCTGGGCGAGCGACGCCCAGCCCCGACGCTCGAACGACCGGGCCATCTCTCGCACGGCCGCAAGATAGTTCGGGTCATCCGAGGAAACGCGCTGGAGGTGCTCGACCATCTGCGCTTCGGAGTTGGCCTCGGCGGACGCCTTGGCGGCTTCGAAGTGACGCCCCGCTTTGCCGAAGAGCATCGACGCCATGTCGAAATCACCCAGCTCGAAATAGAGCTCGGCGGCGCGGCCCATCTCCCCCGCTTTTACGAACAGATCGGCCGCGCGGCCAGTCGAACCGCGGGAGGTAGCCCGCAAAGACGCCTCGGCCGCTTCGCGATAGGCGCCCGATTTCTCGTAGCACGAAGAAGCGCGGTCGAGAAGGCCCGCGCTCTCGAACACCTCGGCCGCGCGCAGGAAGTCGCCCGCCTTCACGAAAGCCTCGGCCGCGGCCGCCGCGTTGCCGGCGGAGAGCTTCGCGTCTCCCACGAGGTTCGCCGCCTCGCGCGCGTCGCCCGCCCGCTCGTAGAGCTCCGCCGCCTTCTCGACGGCGCCCGCCTTCCGGTAGAGATCCGCCGCCTTCCGATGCATCTCGAGCTTCTCCGCGAGCTGCGCCGCGAGACGAATCTGGCCGCCTCGCTCGTAGAGCTCGAGGGCCTCTTCCGTATCTCCCGCTTTCTCGAACAATCTTCCGGCGCGGTAGCAAAGCCTCGCGATCTCCAGATCCTGGGCGGCCGCTCGATAGTGGCTCCCGCGGCTTTCGAGCTCCATGACGTGGCGCTTCAAACATTCAGCTGCCTTCTGGAAATCTCCCCCTCGCTCCTGCGCTTCCGATGCCCGGACGAAATTTCCCGCGCGCTCGTAGATCTCGGCCGCCTTCCCGTACTTTCCCGCTTCGAGATACTCGGCCGCGGCCTCGAGCGAGGCGCCCGCCTTCATGTAGGCCTCCGCGGCCTTGTCGCGCTTCCCAAGCTCACGATAGAGCTGCGCCGCCCGCAGCTTCTCGTTCGAGAGCAGCAACCATTCCGCCGCGACCTCTTTGTGCCCGAGCCTGAGACAAAGCTGACCCGCGAGGTGGTACTCCTCGGCCTTCTCGTAGCACTCGAGGGCCTTGTCCCACTCGGAGAGCTTTTCGTAGTGGAGTCCTGCGTTGAGGAAATCTCCCGCCTTCTCCGCCCCCGCCGCCTCCTGGCGCGATCTCAGGCCGGCAACGGGATCGGGGACGAGCCTCGACATCCCGCGAAGCCAGGAGAAAATGCCGAGCTTGCGGTTCACCGCTAGCGCCACCCAGAGCAGAACGACCACTCCGGTGAGAAGCTTCAGATTCTCCCAGTTGAGGACGCCCGCGAGCCGGCTGATGTAGCCGGTGACGACTTCGAGGAGATCGGCCATCGCGCGGCTATTCCTCGCGGTCGCCGAGACTGATAGTCCTCAAATAGCGGCGGAACGGTCCGCCGAGGTCGGGCCGGTCGAGAGCGTACTCCACGGTCGCCATGAGGAAGCCGAGCTTGTTTCCGCAGTCGTGCCGCACGCCCTCGAACTCGAAGCCGTACACCTCCGACTCCGAGAGAAGCGACTGGAGCGCGTTCGTGAGCTGAATCTCTCCCCGGGGGTCCCTCTCCGTCGCCCGCACGTGATTGAAGATCGCGGGAGTAAGAATGTAGCGGCCGATGATCGCGAGATCGGAGGGGGCATCCGCCTTCTGGGGCTTCTCCACCAGACGGGTGACGCGGTGGAGCCTTTTGTCACCGCCGGGAGCGGACTCGGCGGCGATGACGCCGTAGCTCGAGATCTCATCGGACGGGACCCGCATCACCGCGAGCACCGGGGCTCGCACCCGATCGTAGACCTCGATCATCTGACGGATGCAGGGGACGTCGCTTTTGACCAGGTCGTCGCCGAGGAGGACGGCAAACGGTTCGTCTCCCACGAGCGACTCCGCAACCGCCACGGCGTGTCCGAGGCCGAGCGCCTCTTTCTGCCGCACGTAAGCCACGTTGACCAGGTCGGAGATCGCTTTCACGATTGCGAGCTCTTCCTTCTTGCCCTTCTCCTCGAGGAACCGCTCGAGCTCGAAGGAGACGTCGAAGTGATCCTCGATCGCCGACTTACCGCGGCCGGTGACGAGGATGACGTCCTGGATTCCCGCCTCGACGGCTTCCTCGACGACGTACTGAATCAGGGGTTTGTCCACCAGTGGGAGCATCTCTTTGGGCTGCGCTTTGGTCGCGGGGAGGAACCTCGTACCCAGGCCGGCCGCGGGGAGAACCGCCTTTCGGATTTTCATAAGCTCGATTTTAGTCCTTTGCAATAGGCTCGCACGCCTCGCGTTCCCGCGCAAGCAGGGTGCTACAATGCGCGCGATGCTCGATCTGAATTTCGTCAGCGAAAACCTGGAGCTCGTGGCCCGAAGGATCCGCGACCGAGGGGCGGAGCTCGACTTCGAGGCCCTCGCCCGCCTCAACGAGGAGCGCAAGAGGCTTCAGACCGAGATCAGCACATTGCGGCACGACCATCAGCTCGCCTCCAAAGGGATCGCCGGCCTGATGAAGGAGGGGAAGAAGAACGAAGCGGAGGAGCTGCGGGCGAAGCTCCGGCAGGATTCGGACGCGATTCAAGAGCGAGAGGACGAGGCGCGTAAAGTAGAGGAGGAATGCCAGAGCCTCATCGTCACCATTCCCAACCTCCCCCACGAGAGCGTTCCTGTGGGCCGCGACGAGACCGAGAACGTCGAGGTGCGGAGAGTCGGTGAGCCCCGGAGCTTCTCCTTCGAGCCGAGGCCGCACTGGGACATCGGGACGGAGCTCGGCATCCTCGACCTCGACCGGGCGGCGAAGATTTCCGGCGCGAGGTTCGCCGTCCTCGCGGGGGCGGGTGCCCTTCTTTCGCGGGCGCTCATCCACTTCATGCTCGACCTCCACACCCGGGAGCACGGGTACCGCGAGGTGCTTCCGCCGTTTCTCGTCGGGGGAGATGCCCTCTTCGGCACCGGCCAGCTCCCGAAGTTCGAGAGCGACCTCTTCAAGGTGGAAGGCCGCGACCTCTATCTGGTGCCAACGGCCGAGGTCCCGCTCACGAACCTGCACGGGGATGAAATCCTCGAACGCCCCGAGCTTCCCAAGCACTACACGGCCTACACTCCGTGCTTCCGGAGCGAGGCGGGATCCCACGGAAAAGACGTGCGCGGTCTCATCCGCCAGCATCAATTCGACAAGGTGGAGCTCGTCAAGATCACCGATCAGGAGAGCTCGTTCGAGGAGCTCGAGTCCCTCACCCGAAACGCCGAGGAGATCTTGAAGCGCCTGGGCCTTCCCTATCGGGTGGTGCTGCTCTGCACTGGAGACATGGGGTTCGCCTCGGCAAAGACGTACGACATCGAGGTGTGGCTTCCTTCCCAGAACACGTACCGAGAGATCAGCTCCTGCAGCAACTGCACCGACTTTCAGGCCCGCCGCGCCAAGATCCGTTATCGGCCCGCGCCGGGCGGAAAGCCCCGCCTCTGCCACACGCTGAACGGCTCGGCGCTCGCGGTAGGCCGAACCTGGCTCGCGATCCTGGAGAACTACCAGAACGAAGACGGCTCGGTCACAATGCCCGAGGCGCTCAGGCCCTATCTGGGTGGGATGGACAAGATCGTGCGATCATAAGTTGCCGGTTTTGGAGGGATGGCCGAGTGGTTTAAGGCGGCGGTCTTGAAAACCGTTGACCGAAAGGTCCGGGGGTTCGAATCCCTCTCCCTCCGCCAACCTAATTTTTGCGGTGATTCGCTGACCTCACTGGATTTATCGTGATCATCTGAGTGACTGAACCGAGGACAGGAACTACTCACGGATACCCACAGGTATTTGGGAAGTCCCAGCAAAGTCCCAGCAAAATTCCCAGCGCTTAGGTCTCGTCGGATCTAGGGGAGAAACCACTTCTTGAGCAGCGGAGAGAACGGAGACGCAAGCTCTCGCTCTGCGGAACGTTGGGTAGCCTCTACGGCGTGTTCATAGACTTCGGTCAAATCCTTGTAGTAGTCGGTTGCCTTTTTCATTGCGCCGTCGGGATCCTTCTTGTCAAGCTCTTCGAGGTTCTCCAATGGCGTGGAGATCTCCTCGATCTTGTTTTCCAACGTAGTGATCGCTTCTTTGGCTTCCTCGCTAAGGAACACTCTGGCGAACAAAACAAGCCGGTCAAACTCCGTTGATAGTCTCATTCGTTCTGTTAGCAGATCTAGATACCTCGGATCTCCCTTCCTGAGTGTTCTTCCCAAGCTTCTGTGAACCGCGAATAGCTCTCCCATCAGCGGGAGGAGTTCCCTGTAAGCGTCTCGGCTCATCTCCCACCGTCTTTGAGTGACCCACAAGAATGCCGCAGCCGCGATACCGAAACCGCTGACCACGATCCCGCCAAGGATGGCAGTTAGCAGAGGCTCCCACATAGCGCCGAAGTGTATATCCCCTCGCTTTCACCTCACAAGCTCTCTCGGTTAGAATACCCCGCGGATCGATTTGAAAAGGGGGTCAAGTGCCAACCGACGAAAACGATCGGCTACTCGAAGCAGCGGGCTATCACTATCACTTCGACAGAATGATCTTCGTCAATCGGGAACGGAAGAAAATCTTCAGTCGAACCGCTCTCGAAGATCATTCTGTCGAATGGCTCCAAAGCAAGATGTCCGAGCAGACTAAGGATTGGGAGTTTTATTTCAACGAACCACCCTCTGATCGGATTCGGGAAGCTATCATCGCGGAGCTTGGTTCCATTGAGGGTGGGAAGAGAAGCTGAGGGTGACCGCGCTAGCAACTCACAGACACGATCCCGATGATCACTCCGCCGAGTCCGATTAGCGAAGTCACCACGGTAGCGATCATCCCGAGCCAATCCTTCCAGGCTTCTCGCCGTCGTTTCTCTTCCTTGTCGGTCTTGTCGCGGAGGTACTCGAATCCCTTCTCGTTCAGTCTCTTTAGTTCCGAAAGTCTATTCTCCCGGTCCTCGTACATCGAGGCATCGTCTGGCCATCCCCCGACGTTCAGTTGAATCGCTCTTTCAACCAACCGTATCGACTCCGCGTGCTGGTACTCTTCGAGTGCGATGTCTTCCATTTGGAGCGACCAACCTATGTCACCGTCGATCTTCCCCCGTTCCGCAAGCGTTGAGGCGCTCTTACGGCTTTCCAGTAATGCGTCACGTTCCGCCCTCCAGTACGAAGCTCAGATTTCAACACTTGCTTGGCAGTCCAGGGATATCCCGTCAGCATGCTGAGACCAACCCGTAGCCGATAGCGCCAGCGTGCGATGAATGAAGCCTCGGGCGACAACTTCCAGCATGGGATCCGTTCTGTTGGCATGCGCGAGCCGGAGTGTAGATCCTAGATCTTTCACTCCGCAAGCGCGCTCAGTACAATAGCTTGGAGGGAAAGGACCATGAACCTCGAAGATTTCCTCGACGTATGGCACGACACCGGTTACTCCGTAACCTATGAAGGCCATCTCATCATCCCGAAGACAGCGCAACGCCGCGATACCGGAGAATGGACCACAAGCGTAAGTGTGATCAGCAAAGGTCTCGTCGAAGCTTCGTACTACGCGAACAATACATCGCCCACGAAAGAGAAAGCCGTAGAGGTCTGCGTTGATCTCGCCAAGGGGATCATCGATGGAAGGATAACTCCTCGTCGAACCGATCAGACGTAGCTTACGTTCTACTGATCCTCAAGGCCCTGCCGGGAAGCGTAGCGGGACCGGTACCCGCGCAGAGTCGTCACGGTGGCCTACCTCGTCTCTCCAGTCTCCGTCTCTCACGACGATCAATCCACACGAGCGCGATCCACCCTACGCCCACCTAGCAGGATCAACGGTAGTAGATTGAAGCTCTACGGCTCTACCACGGCAGGAACCTCCATCCCTTCGCGATCAGTCTCGCGGCACCCTCGATGACTTTGATCAGCGTCTCCACCGTTGGATCGGGGATTAACTCATAGGAAACGATCAACCGCTACGGGACCAGATGACTCGGTCTTCGTTAATCGTCGCGGGAAACCTTTGCGATCAATCCGCACGATCTTCGAAGCCGCACGAAAGCGGGCCGGACTGGAGAAGAGCGGGATCACGATTCACACACTCGGCAGGCATACGTTCACTTCGAGACTCGTCGGGAAGGGAAACGATCTGCGCAGCGTCCAGATCCTTGGTGGCTGGTCTTCGCTGAAAATGCTCGAAAGGTACTCGCACCTCGCACCCGGACACCTACAGAGCGTCGTCGATTCGCTCGCGCCTGCAAACGCTGTCGAAGAATCCCAGCAAAACTCCCAGCACGTGGAATCCGACAAAGGCCGAGCCTAGTAGACTCAACCGCTTACCGAGATTAAGCGGCGATCTTGAAAACCGTTGACCACAAGGTCCGGGGGTTCGAATCCCTCTCCCTCCGCCAACCGTCTTGCCCGCCGGAGAGGCGCATCTCTCGCCGAGAAATCAAAGAGGAATCGTCGCGATTCTGTTGACCCAATCTTCCGCCTCCGACGCGGTCCAAAATCAGGACGAGTTCCTCGATCGCATCGAGCAGGCTAAGTTTTTGGGAAACGATGAGAACTCCGGGACTCGTTTGAACGACAACGAAGGCTGCGAACTCACGGGGCATCGTCCTCAGATCGTGAGAGACGAGAACGCGTCCAGCAGCAGCTCCTATTGCAAGTACGGCTTCGTCTTTGGCGCCGCGGAATCCCGCATCAGCCGCGGTTTTGAAATCGATGGCGGCTCGCGACGCGTCACGCCAGTCACGATGTCCTCGTTCAGGTCGGCGTCCGCCTGGAAACAAATCTTCACCGCTCTGTCGCGTGGCGTTTTCGAGCGGCGTCTAGCTCGCCATGGAGCTCGTGGTTGGCCTCCCGCGCCTTCGTGCGAAGGTCATCGAGGTCGGCGTCGCCCTGCCGGAGCGAAGACTTCACCTCGTGCTGGTGACCGAGGTAGAACGTTATCGCACCATAGATTTGCTCGAGGCTCAGAACGGGGAACGAACGCTGAATGCTCTCCGGAGAGGCTCCACGTTGGAACGCGTAAACGATTGAATCGAGAGAAACACGGGTGCCGGCGACCCAGTACCCTCCATCACGCCTCTCGACGTACTCCCGATTCATGACAGCCTCTCTCCATCTACACCGGAGCCGGTCGAATCGAGATTCCGGATGGCGGTCGGCGAGCCCTTGGCGCGGAAGTGCATCGCCGCGAAGCTCACGACCGACGCTTCATCGATGTTCCACTGCTCGTAGTTCAAGACCTCACCCTCGAGATTCAGGGCTGGCGCCGCGGACTTGAGGAACGTGTAGAAGGGCGGGTATCCGCACCAGTTGAGGGGATCGGAGTCGGGGTGCACGAGCTCGAAGAACCCCTCGGCATCGCCGGCACAGATGCGGTCCAGCCTCTCGCGGTCCTGCTCGGCGACTTCGATCATGACGCCCTCTCCGGCCCGCACCGCCTCGGCGTGCCCGTAGCGCCGTCCAACGTGCGCCATGTCGACACCCAACACCCAGACGAGATCGGAGCGGGTCGAGGCGATCTCGCCGAGGGCGTCGAAAAAGCGCCTGGTTGCGTCCTGGCTCTCGGGAGGCTTCCCGGTCGTCAGGCTATCGACGAAGGGCCCGCAGAGCACGGGGAGAATGCGAACCGGCTTCTTCATTCGGTATTGAAGGAACAGCACCTGGAACTCGACGGCGTGCTCGCGCGCGTGGCAGTAGTCCTCTTCGACGATGGCGGCCCCGGCCCGGGCGACGAGAAGATCGTGGAGGTCCGAGTCGACCTCCGCGGTTCCGAGAGGAGTGCGATACGGCTTTCGCGTCAACCCGAATCGCTCGGGCCTTCCGTAATGCGAGGTCCCGAGAATGACGAACGTGGGCTCTTCGCCGTCCGCATCGAAATCATAGGCCGCGCGGTACGACGCGAACCCGCCTTCGGGCGACACGTGGGGAGCGGCGAGAACCCTGGGGAGGGACGTCTTCTTCTCCGAGGTCGCCGGCATCTCCGCGGCGAAACGCTCGTGGACCCCATCGGCGGTATCGGGGTAGGCAGTGCCCGCATGGGACGCCTCGCGAACCGACGCGAGGCGAAACGCTTCGTGCTTCTGCTCCTTCAAGGCGCGAAGCTCGTCGGTCTCGAGAAATCCTTCTTCCGCGAGGAGAGCCAGGAGCTCGCGCACCCGCTCTCTCTCGACGAGCTCACCTCCAGACAAGCGCGTGAGGAGCGCTTGGGCGTCGAACTCGGTGTGCTCCCCGTCGAGGCAGGAGAGAAGCGCGAGCCAGGGATGCGGGAGAACGAGAACTGTCTCCGTATACCCGAACGGATCCCGAAGAAGGAGCCCCGGCCGCTCGGGGATCGGAGATGGCATCACGTCGATGTCCGCGCGCAGCCTGGGAAGCATTCGTGCCTTTCTTTGACGCTTTCGCGGCCGTCATTGTAGTATGAACGAGCGTTCGGGCCGCCCGCCCGAATCGTTCTTCATAGGCCGGATAGGCCGGAGAGGTGCTGGAGTGGCTGAACAGGACTGCCTGCTAAGCAGTTACACGGGTGTTGAGCCTGTGTCGAGGGTTCGAATCCCTCCCTCTCCGCCAGTTTGACAAAGCCTTTGCCGCCCGGCTAGGCTGAGTCGGTTCGCTTGGGAAGTCGTCCAACGGTAGGACACGCGGCTCTGGACCGCGGTATCGGGGTTCGAATCCCTGCTTCCCAGCCAACTTTCCCTCGCGGGCAACACCGCTAAGGTCACTCTGAGTCACTCCGAAAAATGGCGGGAGGGCGTTTCGTGCCTCCGGAAGCTAGGTTCGGTTAGGCTCAGTGGGGATTACATTTCGTTCTAGCTCGACAGTCCCTGATTGGCGCTAAACTGGTATATGTTCACGGAATATCCTATGTTCACGATGTCGTGAACATAGCTTCCAGCGTGAACAGAGATCCCCGCTATGCGTCGGCGCTGGAACGCGACCTCGCCCGGGTCCTTCGCGAGCTTCTGAGCAGCGTTTCCTGGCTCCAACGCTGGAGCGTCGAGCCCGCCAATCAGGGAGACCTCAGGTGGGACCTGAAAGCATCCGGCCCGGTCCCGAATGGCGGCAAGGCGGTTCTCTGCGTCGAATGCAAGAATCTAAACTTCCAGCCCAGTCAGTTCGAAAGCCTGATCGGCCGACCCTGCTCGGCTGGTAAGAACGTAACCTGCTCCAAGGTGCTCGCCATGCCGCGCGTTTCCCCGCGGATGGCAGCGCTCTGCCAGGCCAGCGACTGGAGTTGGTACGACCTGGCCGGCAACTGCCGCCTGGAGATCCCTGGCGTTCTCCTGATCGAGCGCTCGGGCAACGAACCCGTTAAGGCCCAGCGGCGCTCCGGGGCCAACCTGAGCACGCCCGAGGCCGCGCGCGTTGTCCGTGCCCTGTTGGCTCCGGAGAACGCCGGCCAGCGCTGGACGCAGCGCGATATGGTCGCCCACTTCGCGGACCTCACCCGGCGAGTTCCGGCGCCAAGCCTCGCTCTCGTGAACAAGGTCGTACAGCACCTGCGCGACCAGGCGTTTCTGGAGCAGCTCCAGAATCGTGGCTTCCGAGTTCGGGACTACGAAGGGCTGTTGCATGCGTGGCGCGCAGCCTATCGAATCGACCGTCACAGCCGTCGCCCGTACTTCACGCTTCTTCAGGGGCGCCTACTCCACGAAAGGCTCCGTGCGCTTGATCCGCGTGGTCAGGGCCGTCTTGTGTATGCGACGTTTTCGGCCGCCGACCTCCAGGCGCCGGCGGTGCGCCAGCCTCGCACGTGGCTCTACCTGGATCCCAACGTCGAGCAGGAGTTCCAGTCGGCCGTCGAGGCGAAGCCCGTCGACTCTGGTGAGAATCTTGTCGTGCTGATTCCGGACGATGGCGGAGTGTTTTATCGGATGGAGGCGAGCAGCAACCGGCTTGCCTGTACGAACGCCGTGCAGACGTACGTGGACCTCGCGCATTCAGGCGGCAGGGGCGAGGAGGCCGCGGAAGCGATCCTCCAGCAACGGCTCAAGCCGGCGTGGTCGGCCGTCACTCGATGATTTCCGAACCGCGATACGCCTTAGCCTCATATCACCGATGCACACGGAGTCGTTCGATGACTGGTACGCCGGCGAGTCGCTGGTAACGACGGTCCCGGTCGAGCAGGGCGGAAAGACCACGCTCACGAGCACCGTGCTCTACCCGTCGCAAGAGGTCCGTGACGCCGTCCTCAACTCCGGCATGGAGCGCGGAGTCGCCGAGAGCTACGACGAGCTTGCGGATCTGCGGCCGTCCCTGGGAGAGTAGCGGCCCACGGAGTATCTGCATGCCCGCCAAGACGACGAAGAGCAAGCCAAGGAAGAATGTCCAGAAGCCCGCGAAGAAACCGGCGCCGAAGAGCGCTCTAGGGGGCGCCAAAAAGAGAACGCTTACCAAGGCGCCCCCGAACGGAGCGCAGCGGCCGCTCCAGGAGGAAGTTCAGGCCGCGCTTTCGTCACTCAAGAAGATGAGCACCTCACGCGACCGCGAGAACCTGGCGCGGTTCGGCATTACCGCGAGCAAGGCCTTCGGTGTGTCGATGGCCAACATTCAGGTGCTGGCGAAGCGCCTCGGCCGTAACCACGAGCTCGCCGCTGCGCTCTGGGACACCGGCTGGTACGAAGCCCGACTGTTGACGTCGTTCGTCGACGAGCCGGCGCGGGTCACCCCCGCGCAGATGGATCGGTGGTGTCGCGACTTCGACAACTGGGGCATCTGCGACACCGTGTGCTTTTGCCTCTTCGACCGCACACCGCACGCCTGGGCCAAGGTTGCGCAGTGGAGCGACAAGCGCGGCGAGTTCGTCAAGCGCGCCGCCTTTGCGCTGCTCGCGAGCCTCGCCGGACACGACAAGAGCGCCGGTGACGAACGATTCGTCGAGAGCCTGCGCCTCATCGAGCGCGCCGCAAGCGACGAACGCAACTTCGTCAAGAAGGGCGTGAGCTGGGCGCTGCGCCGGATCGGCCGGCGCAACGCCGCGCTCAACGCCGCCGCCGTGACGCTGGCCCGACGTCTGTCGGTCTCCCCCGAGGCCGCGGCGCGTTGGGTGGGGAGGGGCGCGCTCAAGGAGCTCACGAGCCCTGCGGTCGTGCGCCAGCTCGCCGCACGACGCCGCAACACGAAGGGATGACAACCCGCTCAACGGCATGAACCTGGTCCAGGATGTGAGCGGATCGGTCGGTTTCCGAGATCGTCCCTGACGCTCAGCCAACTTCCGCTCTCGTCGGGCTCCTCTTAAATTCCCCCTTGACAGACCCCTCCTGCTCAGTGTATTTAACTAATTAGCTATTTAACTGTACGGCTAACAAGGAGTGGAAAAGGAGTGGAAAATGACTGAAAGAATCACCGAAAAAACCAGCATCGTCGTGGAGCCGGGCAAGCCGACGGTCGTGATCACGCGAGTGTTCGATGCGCCGCGCCGGCTGGTCTTCGAGGCCTGGACCAAACCCGAGCACCTGGCGCGGTGGTGGGGGCCGCGCGACCTCACGCTCTCCGTCTGCGAAATGGACTTCCGCCCGGGCGGAGCGTGGCGATTCGTCCTGCGCGCACCCGACGGCAACGACTACGGGTTCGGCGGCGAGTACCGCGAGATCGTTCCCCCCGAGCGGCTGGTGTACACGTTTCGTTTCGACGGCGCGCCGGGCGCCGAGGCGGTAGAGACGCTGACTTTCGTCGAGAAAGACGGCAAGACGACGCTCACCAACACCATGCTCCACACCTCGGTCGAGAACCGCGACGCTCACGTCCGGTCGGGGATGGAAGAAGGGGTGCTCCAGACGATGGATCGCCTCGCCGAGCTCCTCGGAACGATGTCGTGAGCGGTCGATGAGAAGCCGGGTCTCTCAGGACACGATAATTGGCGACCCGCTCAGCGCCACATTCGCGGCGCTCGCCGATCCCACGCGGCGCGCGATCCTGACTCGTCTCACGTCGGGCGAGTCCTCGGTCAAGGAGCTGGCGAAGCCGTTCGAGATGAGTCTACCCGCCGTTTCCAAGCACCTCAAGGTGCTCGAGCGTGCGGGCCTCATCGCGCGGAGCCGCGACGCCCAGTTTCGGCCCTGCCGGCTCGATGCGGCTCCGCTCAAAGAGGTCGCTGATTGGGTCGAGCACTATCGCCGCTTCTGGGAGCAGAGCTTCGAACGTTTGGATGAGTATCTGCGCGAGTTGAAAGAGAGGGAGAAAAAACGTGGACGCAGGCAACGCAAGAACTGAGCGCGCCGCGAGCGCCGCGGAGCAAGACCTCATCTCTCACGTCGATCGAGGCAGGGCGGGATCAAGGAGCGCGTCCAGCTTGTCGAAGCAGAGTCGCCAGCCCTCCGTATTGCTCGCCCGGTCGTCGGGCGTAAGAAGCTGGTCCTGGCGTAGGGTGAGCTCCGTCGAACGGGGACCGGTCTCGCGGAACGCAACGCTCAGCAGCGTCGGGTAGCGGCCGACCGAGTACTTTCCCTCGTAGACCCAGGTCTTCACCAGCCGCTTTCCAGGGACCAGCTCGCGATACTCGCCGCTGGTGACGTGCCTGTTTCCTTCGGCGTCGATCACCACGATTCGGTAGCGACCGCCCGGCCGGGCGTCCGCGCTCGCTTCGAGGACCTCGCAGGGAGAAGGAGCGAGCCAGCGCCGGAGCAGCGCCGGGTCCGTCCAGGCGGCGAATACCTCGGCGACCGGCGCCGCAAACGTGCGGACGATCGTGATCGACGGAGGGTCGGACTTCGTATTCCGGCGCGCGGTCACGATCCCGCCGCGACCTGATGGATCTGGATGAGGTTGCCGCAGGTATCCTCGAAAACGGCAACGGTCGTTGGTCCCGCTTTTGTCGGCTTCGACCGGAACGCCACTCCGCGCTCGGTCAGTCGTTCGTACTCTTTCTGAACGTCGTCGACCTCGAAGGACGTCGCGGGTATGCCGTCAGCGAAAATAGCCTTCTTGAACGTCTTGGAGGCGGGGTGCCCGTCTGGCTCGAGAAGCAGCTGAACGCCGTCTGGAGCTTCGGGCGAGACGACGGTCAACCAACGGCCGGCGCCTCCCGGGAGCTCCATGTCCATTTTCTTGACGAACCCCAGAACCCCTACGTAGAACTCGAGGGCGTTCGCCTGGTCATCCACGAGCACGCTAGTCATCGTGATCTTCATCATTTCCTCCAGGGAGCAACAACGTATCGAGCGCGTCGAACCGCTCGTTCCAGAAGCGCTGATAAAAATCGATCCACTTCTGCGCGTCGGCGAGCCTCGCGGCGTCCAGCCGGCAGTGATGGGTGCGGCCGCGTACGGTTCGACGCACCAGCCCGGCGCGCTCGAGGACCTTGACGTGTTTCGAGGCCGCCGCGAGGGACATCAGAAACGGCTGCGCCAGCTCGCCGACGCTCCTCTCGCCCGTCGAGAGGCGACGGAGCATCTCGCGACGAGTGGGGTCGCCCAGCGCGCGGAATACCATGCTCAGCCGATCAGCGGATTCCTCAACCATGTGGTTGAGGGTAGCGCGGACGAGCACGATAGTCAACCGTTCAGTTATATGTTCGGAAACGCCGATTTCACAATAAGTTGGGTCGGGCGTTCCATGAAACGGCCGTACCGATTGACCGCGGACGCGAGGGCGCGCGTTTCCGCTCGGCTCAGGCGCCGGTGAGGGGACGCTTCCACCAGAACGGAGTCCTTCTTCAGTGTTCGCCTCCATCTCCCGGCGAAGCGGCCATCGAGGACCAGCGATTGTGCGAAGGCGTCGCGGCCCGAGGCGCCACCGACGGGACCGCGGTCCTTGTAGGCGACCCAGTACTCGTCGTAGTTGGGGAGCAAGTGCGCGGAGGTGGAGCCGCTCGGGGCCGGTGCCCTCGGTCCGGCGAACCAGTAGGTACGGCCGTCGATAACTTCCTCGTCGAGCGCGGGCTCGACGCTCGCGATCCCCGCCTTCGCGTCACGAACCGTCAAGCCGGATCACCATGCGTAGTCCCTCAGCGTCGCCGGTCCGTGGCTCGAGAAGTAGCGGGTCGTGAGCTCGGCGAGCGCCTCTTCGCGATCGACTGTCCTCCCGCGGGGCGCCCGTTCCTCGACAAGGGCGTAGGTGAACTGCGTGCCCCTCCGCGGACCGCTCACGATCACGCCTTCGAGCTCGGCATCGATCATCAGGGCGGCGAGCCGAATACCCTTGGCGGCGATTCCTGCGCGCCGAAGCACGGAGGCGAGCTCCGCGCGCGTGCGGTCCTTCCCGCCCCGGAGCTCGCGCTCGATCGCCTTTCGGCTCCGGCGAAAGACGGAAGCGTTCAGCTCGAACTCCCGATACGTATGGGCGTTCGCGGCATGGACTCGACGGAAGGTAAGGGCGAGCATCCACCGGATATCGGCCGGGGTCACGAAATGCCAGGTCGGCCGCAGGATGTGCGTGCGGAGGATCGTCCCCTCGTCGAAGGCGCGATCGAAGTCGGCATCCGTGAGGCCCTTCGCCCGAAGGCCGAGCGCCCATTTCGCGCCGGCATAATCCTGCGCCTGAACGGCGCCAAGCCACTGGACGACGTCGGCCGGCTTTCGGAACTCGGAGCGTTCGAGTCGATGATTGGTGAGACGCCTGCGGACGAGATCCCTCTCCTTCATGTTAGACGCTCGGCGAGTCTTCCCGCGAGGGAGCGGGCGGCGGCGACCGAGTCGGGGATCCCGACGCCGCGAAGGCCGCTTCCGAGAACGAAGAGTCCGGGCACGACTTCGAGCGCCCGCTCGAAGGCGGCGATCCGGGAGGCGTGCCCGAGCTCGATCTGCGGAGTTCGATCGGCCCACCTCACGACGCGGGAGAACTTCGGAGCGCCAAGAGGACCAAGGACGCGCTCGAGCTCATGGAGCGAGAGCGCTTCGAGATCCGCGTCGCTCGAGTCGAGGATTTTTCGGTCGCGCCGGCCTCCGAGAAACGCGCGCAGAAGCACGCCGGTATCGGGCGCTCGAAAGGGAAACTTCGTCGAGACGAACGTTCCCGCGAGGAGCCGGTTGGGCTCGGATTCCGGGACCACGAAGCCGTAGCCGTCGAGGGGATGGCGCACGCTCTCCCGGCGAAATGCGTGAAAGACGACGGCGGTGGAAACGGTCTCGATGCGGGAGAGCTCGGAGGCCGCGCTCGGAGCCAGCGTAAGAAGAAGCCTTTCGGAGATGCGGAGGGGAAGCGCCAGAACGACGCCGCTCGAGGCGACTCTCTCCCCGGACGCGAGCGTGCACTCGAAACCCCGCTCCCGCCTCCGGATCTCGACGACGCGCTGACCGAGACGGATCTCGCCCCGTACTTCCTGCGCGAGCCTTTCCACGAGCCGGCCCATTCCGCCCGCGAGCGAAAGAAAGACCGTCTCTTCGCCGCTGACTCCTTCCGCGGCCATGCCCCGGGTCAGGCTCCCATGTTTCCTTTCGAGCGCGACCAGATTCGGAAACAGGAGATCCATCGAAAGCTTCGCCGCGTCCCCGCAGTGGATGCCGGCGAGAAGCGGCTCTCCGACGCGCTCGAGGGCTTCCTTGCCGAAGCGCCGGCGGACGAACGCGGCGACGGACTCTTCGGCTTCCGTCCGCCTCGCCGCAATCCAGGGCTCCGCGAGCATTCGAAGCTTTCCTCGCAGGCTGAAGAGACTCGTCCCGAGAAAGGGCAGGAGCCGCGTCGGCACCGTCAGCCGAAAGCCTTCGGGGAGGGCGTGGAGGCTCCCCCGGTGAAGGACGTAGACCCGCCTGCGGTCGGGATTGGTGGGGATGAGGTCGGAACCGAGCCCGAGCTCCTCGCAGAGAGCGCGGGCGTGGGGCTTCGCTCTCAGAAACGCGTCCGGTCCTCCGTCCATGAGGAAACCGTCGCGCGCGAACGTGGAGATGAGCCCCCCGAGCCGTTCCTGCTCCTCCAATAGGAGAACGTCGAGGCCGCGTCGCCCAAGGTCGTAGGCGACGGTGAGGCCCGCGATCCCACCACCGATGACGAGGATTTGGCTCAAGGCAGAACGTGTGCGTGCACGTGCTCGACGAGGAGCTCGACGCTCTCGACCGGCGTTGCCGGGAGGATACCGTGGCCGAGGTTGAAGACGTGGCCCGGCCGGCCCGCCGCCTGTCGCAAAACGAGATCGACCCGATCGAGAAGGACATCCTTCGGCGCGAAGAGGGCGAGCGGGTCGAGATTCCCCTGGACCGCGACCTCCTTTCCAAGCTCGTCCCAGCCGCGATCGAGATCGATGCGCCAGTCGAGACCGATGACGTCCCCCCCCGCTTCACGCATCTCTCGAAGGATCCCGGACGTGCCCGTCCCGAAGTGAATGCGGGGCACGCCCAGCTTCGATAGGGGTTCGAGGATCGCGCGGCTATGGGGAAGGACGAATTTCCGGTAATCCTCGGGAGAGAGAGCGCCCACCCAGGAGTCGAAGAGCTGCACCGCCTGAACGCCGGCCTCAACCTGCGCCGTCAAATAGTCGCGCACCACCGAGGCGAGCGTCGAGAGCAGCCGGTGCCACGTCTCGGGGTCCTCGTACATCAACGCCTTGGTCTTCTCGAAGCTCTTCGAGGGCCCTCCCTCGACGGCGTACGAGGCAAGTGTGAACGGCGCTCCCGCGAATCCGATGAGGGGCACTTCGAGCTCCCGCCGCAGGAGACGGATCGCTTCGAGGGTGAACGCGAGAGACTCGCGGGGCTCCACCTTCCGCAGCCGGTCGACGTCGCTCCTGCTGCGAATGGGGTTCTCGATCCGCGGTCCCTCCCCCTGAGCGAAGGAGAAGGGAATTCCGAGGGGCTCGAGGGGAACGAGGAGATCGGAGAAAAGAATCGCGGCATCGAATCCGAACCTGCGAACGGGCTGAAGCGTGACCTCGACCGCGAGCTCCGGAGTCCGGCAGATCTCGAGAAGCCCGTGTGATTTTCGGATCTCCCGATATTCCGCGAGGTAGCGCCCCGCCTGGCGCATGAGCCAGATGGGCGTCCGGTCGACCGCCTCGCGCCGGCAGGCTTTGAGGAATCGGTCGGCGCGGCTCAAATCAAAGGGGGGGGGCGGGGGACGGCTCGCGCAGCCGGATGAGCCGGTTTCGGACGAGCGGATAGAGCAGACGGCAGGTATGGTATTCGGAGAGGCCGGAGTCGAGAGCGATCTGCTTCACGCTGCGCTCTCCGTCGATCTTCGCCAGGACCATCCACTCGCTGGTGTTCAACGTGACCTGTTTTCCCGTTTGGCCTTCTTCAGGCAGAACGAACTCGGGAACGAGGTTGGTGTCGGGAATCTGCTCTTCCAGAAGCTCTCGCTCGTCGCTGCGGCGCGCGCCCTCGAGCAGCAGAATCGTGGTGTGCTGTCGAACCGATTTCTTCGAGCTCCTCTCGCCGGGAACGAACTCGAAGCTCCCCTCCATGCGGCTCATCAGCTCGAAAAACGCCTCCTCGCCCTCGCGCGGTCCGAGCTCGGCGTGAACCACGGCGCCGCCGTCGAAGAAAATCGAGCCGTTGGATTCGCCGAACGCGAGAGCCAGGCTGCCGGTCTTCGAGTGCCCGCACAGGAACTGCACGACGTCGGGGACGGAGAATTGCCGGATCGAGCCCTGAAGCTCGACGTTCCGATCGGAGGAGGGCATCGAGGGCAAACTATCACACCAAAATTCCCGGCGCCAAGAGGACCTGATTGGAACGCGCACTCGCGCCAGGACGTGGTCTATAATGCCGCTCCGAGGAGAAATCGAATGGTCAAGAGGTGTACTGCTTTCGGGTTAGGCGTTCTGTTGGCCGCCACGACGCTGATGGCGCAGATGGGGACCGGCCGGGTCACGGGATCGGTCAAGGATCCCCAGGGAAAACCGATCGTGGGAGCAAAAATTACCGCCACCAACCCCGAGAGCGAGCGGGCTCTCGAGGCGACGTCCGACAAGAGCGGGAAGTGGGCGCTTCTCGGGTTCCGCTCCGGAAGCTACGAGTTCACGTTCACCGCCGACGGATACAAGCCGCAGGCCTACACCAACGCCGTCCAGCAGATGAGCCGCAATCCCGCGATGGACGTGACCCTCGAGCCTTTGCAGATGGGCCAAAGCAGCGGCGGCGGCGCCGGGGGCAAGCTCGACGAAGCGAACCAGCTCCTGGAGCAGAAGCAGTATCCCGAAGCCCTCGCGAAGTACGAAGAGCTCCTCGCGACCGAGCCCACGCTCTATCAGATCAATTACAACATCGGGATCGCCCAACGGGAGATGGGCGAGCTCGACAAGGCCGCGGCCTCGTTCCAAAAGATCCTGGACCAGGAGGCGAACAATACCTCGGCGCTCATCGCCATCGGCGACGTCCTCGTGGTTCAGAAAAAGCTCGACGAGGCGGTTACCTATTTCGAGAAGGCCATCGTGCAAACGACCGACGAAGTCATCCCCTTCAACGTGGCGGAGATCTACTTCAACCAGGGGAACACCGCGAAGGCCCTCGAGTACTACCAGACGGCAGCGACCCGTAAGCCCGGCTGGCCCGAGCCTCACCTCAAGATGGGATACGCCAATCTGAATGCGGGGAACATGGAGGCGGCGATCGCCGCCTTCGAGCAGGTCGTGGTGGTGGCTCCCGACAGTCCGCAAGCGCAGCTGGCGCAGGCGGCGCTCTCGTCGTTGAAGAAGTAGCCTCAGGCCCGCGAGGTGAAGACTTCTTACACTCTTCAAACCTCGGGCTACCGGAAGGTTTCCACTTCCATCCCGCCATTCGCGTCGAGGTGCACGGTGATGCTGCCGTGCTCGTCGGTTCGGGCGTAGGAGATTCCCGAGGCGCGCAGGCGATCGAGAACCGCCGGCGACGGGAGAGGCCAGCCGACGTTCTCCCGCGCCGACAGGATCGCGAAGCGGGGGCGCACCGCCGCGAGGAATGGAGCGCTCGTGGAGGTCCGGCTTCCGTGATGGCCCACTTTCAGCACGTCGGCCTCGAGCGGAACGCCTCGCGAGAGAAGGGCCTGCTCGAGCTCTTCACCAGCGTCGCCGGTCAATAGAACGCTCGATTCGCCCAGAGTGAGCCGCATCACGATCGAGCGGTCGTTCTCGTCCTCCGGTGACTCCATTCCCGGAGCGCCAGACGCGGCGAGGATCTCCCAGAGGACCCCACCCCAGTGGAAACTCTCTCCCGCGCGCAGCTGGCGGATCGCGATCCCTCGGTCGCGAGCGGTCTGGTAAATCCGGCGATAGGCGGGCCTCTCCCACATCGGGCCGCTCTCCCAGACCTCGCGCACGTTCATGGAGCCGGCGATCGCGAAGAGCCCTCCGATGTGGTCGTAGTCGGCGTGCGTGAGGACCATGGCGTCGAGCTTCCGCCCGCCGTGATCGAGAAGGTAAGGAAGAACGACTCGCTCTCCGACGTCGAATGAGGTGGCTGGGAGCCCTCCGCCGTCGAAGAGGACCCGCTGTCCCTCGGGAAGCGAGAGAACGATGGCGTCTCCATGGCCGACGTCGAGCGCGGTGAGCGTAAGTCGGGAAGGCTCACTCACCTTCTCTCCCTTTCCGAAGGGAAGCGCCAGAAGAAGCGCGCCGAGACCGAGCAAGCCCAGCACCGGTACCCTCCCCCGCCCATGCCGGAGAAAGGCGAGGGCTCCGTAATACGCGAGCATCCAGAGGAGTGAGGGCCGAGCTACCGCGAGCGTAGCCCCGGGAAGCTCGGAGGCGAGCCGCGCCGTCCCCGTCAGTAGTGAAACCCCGGCGTGAGCTCCGAGACTCAACAGGTCGGAGAGAAGCGGGACGCCTGAGACGAGGACGAGGGCGAGGCCCACGATCACGATAGCCCCCGAGAGGGGAACAGCAACCAGGCTCGCGAGAGGGGCCACCCAGGTGAGCGCGTGGAAGTGCCAGGCGGTGATGGGAACCACGACCGCTTGTGCGGCAATCGAGACCGAGAGCGGCGTTGCCAGGAGGCGAAGGGGGCGGAGCCGGTTCGCGAGAGGCTCGGTGAGCCAGAGAATCCCCGCCATGGCGGCGAAGCTCAGCTGGAAACCGGGATCCTCGAGCCAGAGCGGCTCCCACAGAAGGAGCAGGAGTGCCGCGAGCGCGAGCGCGTTCACGTAGGGACGATCGAGGCTCAGGAGGCGCGCCCCGAGGACGATCGAGGTGGCGAGAGCCGCGCGCACCACGGGCGGACCACTCCCGCAGAACGCCGCGTACAAAGGGACGATGAGGAGCAGGGTCCAGAGCGTCGCGGCCTCGGAAGCGCCGAGGCGCCTGAGGACGAAGTAAAAGACGAGGATCACGATCGCGACCTGCGACCCACTGATGGCCATGACGTGGAAGATGCCCGCGTCGCGATAGAGAGCTTCGAGCTCGGGCGACAGCATTTCTCGATCTCCGGTGAGAAGCGCGACCACGACGCCGAGCGTATCCCTCGAGGGATCGCCGAGCGCCGATTCGAGTCGAAGGGTCGCAGCGATCCTCAGGCGAGACATCCAGGCTTTGTGCCCGCGGGCTTTCGTCTCTCGTTCGACCAGGAGGGCGCTCTTCACGGAGGCAGTCAGGTCGAGCCGCTGCCGGTCGAAATAGCGCCGGACGTCGAATCCTCCCTCGTTTCCGAAAGACGAGGGCTCGCCGAGCCTGCCCCAGAACGAGATTCGGTCGGAGGCTTCGAGACCGCGGAGCCGGTCCCGGAGCTCCCCCGAAACCCGTGCGCGAAGACCGCCCTCGGCCCGGTACGCGTGGCCATGAACCCGGATCGTCTCGGAGTCGAGAGTCAGGACGGCGAGGTCCAGCCCGAGCTCGGGCTCGCGGCGAAGGCGACCCTCGATGCGCGACGGACCTTCGAAGGATTTCTCTCCGAGGAGGTGGTAGGTCGCAAGAAGCGTGCTCTCCCGCGATTCGAGAGCGCGCGCCCCACCTGCTGCCAGGCCCAGCAGAACGTAGGCCAGAAAGACGAGCGCGGAGGCGAGAAGCCTCTCGACTCGAGCAAGAGCCGCGGCCACGGACAGGAGCGCGGCCGCCGAGAATCCGGCAAGCGCCGGAGGAGCGCTCGAGGGTACGGAAAGGAAAAGCCCTGCGACGAAAGCGGCGGCGATCGCGATTGCCGGCGAGCGCACGTCAGGCCCGCTTCCGCGGGCGAGGGCATTCCAGACAGTCCAGACCGGTTAGACGGTCTAGAAGGTCAAATCCTTCCGGGGCTTCTTCACGACGAGCCCCCGGACCAGCGCCTCGAAATCGGCTTCGTTCTCCTGGGCCCTGTTCTCCGGACAGCTGAGGCTCAAGACATAGGCGAGATCGCGTGAATAGACGATCACCAGTCGATTGTAAGAGGGGACGAGACCGGCCACCTTGACGAAGCGAAGCTCGTGGGCGTTGTAGGGCTCGAGAGTGAGTGGACCATTCATGATTGGCCGGAATCCACTGGCCTGGGAGACCGACCCCTCGACGTCCTGAACGGCGCTGCGAAAATCTTTCTCGCCGCGAAGCTTCCGCCGAATCAGGGCGAGCGTCGCTTTCGCCTCGGTCGAGGCGTTCGAGAGTGAGGCGGCGACGTCGAACGAGGGCGGCATCGGTTCGATCGCCCAGGCCGCGGAGGGCACGACGAGACTCACCTGAAGCTCTTCGTTGGACCAGACGGGCGGAGGACTCGCCAGATTGGGGGGCGGAAGGGACCGCGGCGCGGGAGCAGGCGGAGCCGGCTCGGGCGCGCGAACCTGAGGCTCGGGCTCGATGGTCTCGTTTCGAAGCGCCCGAGGATCGGGTGGTTTCGCCGCAGGCGCGGGGGGCCGGGCGCGCTGATTGCGCTGATTGCCCTGATTGCCTTGATCGGTACGATTCGCCTGCTCCGTCGCCACCAGGTTGACGTACGAGCGAGGCACCGACATGAGCTTGCCTTCTCGGGTCTTGAGGAGAACGACTCCCTCCTTGACCTCGTAGCTCTGGACCTCCATCCGGTTTCCGTCTACGAAGACCACGATCGTCTGGGCCGAGGCGAGCCGGGGCGCTACGAGGAGCGTCGAGACGAGAAGCAGCAAAGCGTTTATTTTTGAAGGCCGGGAAGGCCTGGAAGCCCTGGTAGGCCTGGTAAGCATGACTGGCTCTCCCTTTTGCATCGTCCCGGAAGTGGCTCTGGGAAGCCTTGCGAGACGCCCCTAGTATGGTCCCCGGTGGGGAGGTTGGCAAGTTTGGCTTGAGCTCGGCAATCTCAGCGGGCTCAGCGGGCGCGGGAGAAGAGGGCGACGGTCTCGAAGTGGTGGGTGTTCGGAAAAAGGTCGAAAAGCGCGAGGCTCGAAAGAGCGAGGCCGTGGGCGGAGAGACGGACGACGTCCCGGAACAGCGCCGGGGCGTCGCAGGAAACGTATCGGATCGAACGCACGGGACTCTTGCCGACCGCTTCGATGAGAGCGGGAGACAGGCCTCCCCGTGGCGGGTCCAGGATGACCACGTCGGAAGGCAAAAGCTTCGCCCGGGCGGCGTAGGCCGACGCGTCTCCGCGCACGAAGCGCAGCCTGGCGCTTCTTCCGCGTCCTTCCGCAGCCGCGCGCTCGGCATTCTCCCGCGCGTCCTTGAGGGCGATGCTCTGGCTCTCAACCCCGATGACGCTCGCGAGCCTCCTCGAAAGCGGGAGGGCGAAAAGACCAACGCCGCAGAACAGATCGAGTCCGCGCGTGGCGCCGTCTTCCTCCGAGCCGGCGACGACGCTCGACACCAGTTCCTGCAGAAGGAAGCGGTTCGACTGGAAGAAGCTTCCGACCGACTGAAGGAGCGTAAGACCCGACACCCGGTGCTCCACAAGGGGCCGTCCCGCGCGGATCCCGGGGCCGCCCCCGCGATCGTCGTCGACCGCGGCGACCAACCCCTCGAGCCCGAGCTTCGTGAGGAGATCCTCCCGCTTTTTCTCCTCGAACGCGCGAAGACCATCGCTAGAGGAGACGAGAAATCTCGCGGCGATCCTCCCTGGCTCGTGCGTCGACTCTTCGAGCTCCACGGCGACCACACTCCGGGCGAGGCTCCGACTCTCCGAGAGCACCCCGCGGACGCGCTGCCAGACGCGATTCAGTGTCTCCGTCCCGAGAAGGCACCGGTCGACCTCCACGATCTCGCGGCTCTCGCGCCGGCGAAAGCCCGCGATCGGCTGATGGGCGACGAAGGCAACGTGGAATCGAAGCCGGTTTCGGTACTCGGTGTCCTTCGCCGAGTGGAGCGTGAGGGGCTTGTCGCAAGGCACCCCGGTGGCGCGCTCGATCCCCTCCAGAAGGATGCGTCGTTTGGCTTCGAGCTGTGCCTCGGGCCGAAGATGCATGAGCCGGCAGCCCCCGCAGCTTTGGTAGTAGGGACACGGCGGCGCGCGCCGCTCGGGGGAGGACTCGAGGACCTCGACGGAGACCGCTCTCGCGTAGTCCGCCTTCTCCCGGAGGGTTCGCACTCGGTGACGCTCCCCTGGCGCCGTTTCCGGCACGAAGACCACTCGGCCCTCGTGGCGGGCGAGCCCGTCGCCTCCGGCGACTATCTTTTCGATCTCGACCTCGAACTCCGACATGAGGGCTAACGCGAGTATAGGCTCAAGGTGGGGAGACCGATTCTCTTTCGGAGCCGCCTTCGATACGCGCTCTCGAGGGCCGCCCGATAGATCTTCTCCGGCATACGCTCGCGGTACGAATCGAGCGAGGACTCGGCCTCTCGCCTCAGTTCGTCCCGCTCCCTGTCTCCCACAACTGCCTCGGACTCGGCGACGAGCTCTTCGTCGAGCGCGGCCAGGTCCCGCTCGGCTTCGCCCGGGGCCTTCCCGGCACGCTCGGACAAGGACCGGACGGCGTCCGCGGCTCGCTCGAGGAAAAGGGCCAGCCCGCGCTCCTCCCCCGGCAGCGCGGCATCAAGCTCCCGGAGCCGCGAGGAGGTTTCCCTGAGGTATGCTTCGGCCCCGGCGTCTTCCGAAGACGTCGCCGCCCCGCGCCCGCCGAGGCTCGACTCGCGAAACCTTCGAAAGGAAGCCTCGACCGTTTGCCGGCAGTATCCTAGGCGGCGCGCCTTCTGAAGCGTCTTCGGGCGTTCGAACACCCGGTCGATTCCCTCTTTCACCACCGCGAGCGGGATTCCCAGCTGTTCCCAGCGCCACACCAGATCCCATTCGCTCGGGGTGATGAAGAGAGGACTTCCACGCCGGGCGACGAAGCAGCTCTCCACTCCCTCGTAGTAGCCTTCATCGCTTTCATCGATTGCGGGCGCGCTCTGTCCGGCGTCTTCCTGAAGGTGAACGTCGTCCGAGCGCAGAGTTCTCGTGGTTCCGTCGTCGAGACGGACGTCGAGTCCGCCGTCGTCCGCGAGTCCCACGATCGAGGCCGCGTAGCCGCTTGTCTCGCGTGACACCACTCGCACCCGCGCGCCCTCGAGACCGCTCGCGAGCTCGCGCCACCTCTGAAGAATCCGCGGCCGGCTCTCGCGCTCCCACCACTTCTCGAGAGCGACCGTGACCGCGAGCGCGACCTCGAGAGGATCCACCGTGCGGCCGAGAATCGCGCGCACCGACGTCGCGCGCGCCGAGACCTCTCCCGGAAAGTCTTCCGCCGCCTGATTCACGTTGACGCCGATTCCCACCACCGCGAACTCGCACCTTTGACCGGCGAAGCTCGACTCGCACAGGATTCCGCCGAGTTTCCGGTCAGAGAAGAACAGATCGTTGGGCCAGCGGAGCTCGATTGCGATCGCCGCGGACTGCTGGAGCCCGTCGGCTGCCGCGACCGATGCCGTGAGCGGGAGGATCCCGAGATCGCGGGTGTCATCTTCTTCTTCGCCCTTCTTGGGCTCCTCGGGCTTCTCGGGCCGAATCAGGAGCGAGAGATACAGGCCGCCCTCGGCGGACTCCCACCTTCGACTCCAGCGTCCCTTTCCCGCGCTCTGGGACTTCGCCAGGACAACGGTGCCATGGGGCGCGCCCCGCTTGGCGAGAGAGGCCGCGAGAACGTTGGTGGAATCGGTCTCGTCGGCGACGAGGATGAAACGGCCCCAGCCCGAGCCGGCGCTTCGGAGCCTGCTGCCGAACGAGGCTATTTCGGGACCTTCGCCAGCTTGGCCTTCAGAGCGTCGATTTCCCTTTGGATCATTCCTTCGGCGAGATCGGGGACGACCTCCCAGGCAATTTCCTGAATGATCTTCTGAGAGAGCTTGTCCACGAGGCGCGCGGCAAGCCTGTCGATGAGAGCGTCGTCTATGACCTCCGGAATTGCGCCCCGGCCGCCGTCGCCTCCGGGCGACGGTGTCCTGGCCGCGAACACAGGCTTCGCTATCTCGGAGGGGCCGGGCGTGTCGATCTCGTCAAAGGGCTCGCCAAAGGGCTCGTGCGCCGCGTTGGTCTCGAACACCGGCTCGGGCTCGTTCACGGGCATTTCGCTTTCGGCGACGATTTCCGCCTCGCCGTAAGAGTCGAAGGCTCCCGTGGAACCCGTGTCGATCCGGTCGAAGTTGTCGCTGGCCTCACCGGAGCCGAGCGTCTGGCCGCTTTCGAACGAGGAGACGGGCTCGAAGTCCGCCCCGGAGTGTTTTGCGGCGGCGACGAAGGGATCGTAGGGCTCGAACGCCGGCGCTGGCTCGGGAGCCGCGGCGGTGAGAGGCGGCGGCATCACGAGCGGAGGAGGTCCCGCAATCGGAGGCGGCTCTGGTATCGGCGGCGGCCCGTAGGCGGAGGTATCCGAGATAGGTGGGTCGGCGAACTCGTCGAAACCCTGGTAGCTCGGCGCCGACTCCGGGCCGCCTTCGTTCGGCATCCGCCATGTGGAGTCCATGTCGTCAGCCTCGTACTGGACCTCGTAATCCGGAGACGTGAAGGCCTGACTCGGGGCTGAAGGCGCTCCGAGCGGAGGCGGCGCCATGAACACCGTTGAGCTGTCTTCTTCTTCGGGAGCGGCAGGCGCTTCGACAGCGCCCCAGATGTCGTCTCCCTCCGAGGCGGAGGGTGCGGCCGGCCGTCCCTCGCGGCCTCCGAGAAGAACGGTATGGTCGCCCGGCTCCATCATGAGCTCCCGTTCCCCAGCCTCGATCGCGAACGCGTCATCGAATCCGGAGCCGTATTCGGCGATCGGCGCGGGCGGCGGCGCGAGTGCGGCGGCGACCTGGGGCGCTCTCGCAGGTGCGGGCGGAGCTCCGCGCGCGGGCGGCATGATGACCGTACGCTCGTCGAACTCCATGGACGCCGCTTGCGGGCTCGCAGCAGCCGGAGCCGGAACGGGCTTGGGCGCCGGTGCGGAAGTGGCCGCCGGGACCCGGGCGAGAAGCTCTTTTACCTTCGAGATCAGAGTCTGGGGCTCGAAGGGCTTGGCGAGAAAACCGTCGCAACCGGCGTTGCGGGCGCGCTCTTGATCGAACGGCTCGAACGCTCCGGTCAGGAGAAGAACCGGGATGTGCTTCAAATCGGCGCTGGACTTGATGAACTCGCAGACCTCGTAGCCGTTTTTCTCCGGCATGATGATGTCGCAGAGAACGATATGCGGCATGATCGAACGGATCTCGTCGATCGCTTTCTGGCCGTTGCCGACGGTGTGAAGCTCGAAGTCCTCGTCAGAGAAGGTGAGCTCGATGACCTTCTGAATGGTGATGCTGTCGTCGGCGAGCAGGATTTTATGTCCCATCGCCCCTCCTTCCGGACGTTTTCGAACGGCTCGACGGGTTGGCGCTTGTTTGGTGTGCGGATCGCAACGTTCGGCTTGCTCTCTGCTATTCAGAGTTTTTGGAAATGGTAACACGCATGCCCCGTGGTGTCAACCGAAGCGGCTACATAATTCCTTTTCTACGAAGAGGATGCGAAGGGGAGCGGCGCGAAGACCCGGAATTTAACGGGATTCTCTTCTTCGCAGTCAGCCCGGCGCTCTCGCCGACAGTCGTTCTCGAAGGAAGGATACGATATCGTCCGTCCTGGCCCCCGGCTGGAACACCTTCTCAACACCCATCTCCTCGAGAACCGGGATGTCTTTGTCGGGAATGATGCCGCCGGCGAAGAGGAGAACGTCGCCCATGTTCTTCTCGCGCAAAAGCTCGAGGATACGCGACAGCAGATGGTGGTGTGCGCCCGAGAGAACGGAAACTCCGATGGCGTCGACGTCTTCTTGCACCGCCGCGTCCACAATCTCCTCCGGCGTCCGCCTCAGGCCGGTGTAGATCGCCTCCATCCCCGCGTCGCGGAGGGCGCGGGCGACCAGGAGAGCGCCGCGATCGTGCCCGTCGAGGCCGGGCTTCGCCATGAGGACCCGGTAGCGTTTGGTCACAGCGCGCGCCGGTAGCGCCCGCCGGCCTCGTAGAGGGCGTTCGTCACCTGCCCGAGGCTTGCGACCCGGACCGTTCTCATGAGCTCTTCGAAGACGTTTCCCCCCTCCGTGAGCGCGACCTGTCTCAATTTCGAGAGCGCCGCGAAAGCCTCGTCCCGGTGCTTCTCCTGAAACGCGGCGAGACGCCGGATCTGCTCCTGCTTCTCCTCACCGGTTGCCCGGGCGAGCTCGATCTCCGGGAGCGCCGCCGTCCCTTTCCCTTCTTCATCGGGATCGAGGAAGCAGTTCACACCCACGACGGGAATCTCGCCGCTGTCCTTCTTGAGCTCGTACTGTAGCGACTCCTCCTGGATGCGGCTCCTCTGGTACTGGAGCTCGATCGCCCCGAGAACGCCGCCCCGGGAATTCAACCGGTCGAACTCCGCGAGCACCGCCTCCTCCACCAGGGAGGTGAGATCGTCGATGACGTACGATCCCTGAAGAGGGTTCTCGTTCTTCGTCACCCCGAACTCTTTCTGAATGATCTGCTGGATCGCCATCGCGCGCCGCACGGACTCCGTGGTGGGGGTGGTGATCGCCTCGTTGTAGGCGTTGGTGTGAAGCGAGTTGCAGTGGTCGTAGATCGCGGTGAGCGCCTGAAGCGTGGTGCGGATGTCGTTGAACTGGATCTCGCGTGCGTGGAGCGACCGTCCCGAGGTCTGGATGTGGTACTTGAACTTCTGGCTGCGCTCGCTCGCGCCGTATCGGTTTCTCATCACCCGCGCCCAGATGCGCCGGGCCACCCGGCCGAGGACCGAGTACTCGGGGTCGAGCCCGTTGCTGAAGAAGAACGAGAGGTTCGGAGCGAAGTCGTCGATGGCCATCCCGCGGGCGAGGTAGTACTCGACGTAGGTAAAGCCGTTCGAGAGAGTGAAGGCGAGCTGGGTGATGGGGTTCGCCCCGGCTTC
>Ga0184637_10000332_pt1 | contig 35023 bp, 35 predicted proteins | sample PLM3_127_b2_FD_133143 | JGI IMG/M metagenome (GOLD analysis project Ga0184637, IMG submission 133143) | Groundwater sediment microbial communities from an aquifer in East River, Colorado, USA - PLM3_127_b2 | ecosystem: Environmental > Terrestrial > Soil > Riparian zone | place: USA: East River... | reverse complement strand
CGGGTGCCCCTGATCGCCCGCAACCTGCTCGACTCGATCAAGCTGCTCGCGGCCGCGGCGCGCCTGCTCGACGAGAAGGTGATCCAGGGGGTGGAGGCAAACGTTGAGATGTGCGAGCGCCACGCCGAGGCCACCCTGGCCACGGCCACGGCGCTCAACCTCCACATCGGCTACGACAGGGCCGCGGAGATCGTCAAGAAGGCAGCCGAGACGGGCCGCCACCTGCGCGAGGTGGCGCGGGAGATGGGCGTGGACGACGAGATCCTCGACCAGGCCCTCGACCACCGGAAGCTCGCTCGCCCGCACGAATAGCGCCGCGGCGGCCGGCAAGCGCCGCCAGCCCCGCGACGATGGCAGCCGCGAGCGAGAGCCAGCCGACGGCGTCCCCGATCCGCGCGTAGGGGGTGGGCCCTCCGGGCTCGACCTCGGCGGCGAGTGCCGTGCGGCGCCGATCCTCGCCGGCGTCCGCGATCGCGCCCCCGTCGCGGTCGTAGACGGCCGAGCCGTATCGCCAGTCAGCCCTCACGACCGGCACGCCGGCTGCCTCGGCGTCGAGGGCAGCCAGGGCGCGGTGCTGCGCTGCGAGCTGGCGCCAGTCGTGCGTGCTCGAGGTGGCGAGCTGCGCGCCGCCGGAGGCGAGCTGGCGGAGCGTGTTCGGGTCCTGGACGTCGACGCCGAGCAGGGTGCCGACCCGGATCCCGGCGGCCCGCAGCGGACGCGGCGCGGGTGCGCCACCGCCCCGCTCGCCCAGGAACCACATCGGTCGCTGCTTGGGCCGGGGCGTGGTGAGCGCGCCGTGCGGCGGGACGGCGATCGCGGCCCCGCTCCGCGAGACATGGTCGAAATAGGGTGCGACGATCGTGACGCCGCTGTCCCGCGCGACCCGCCGCAGCGCCCCCCGCGCGCCGCGGCGCTCGTGCAGGTCCACGAACGCCACCGCCTCCGGCCACACGACCAGCTCGGCCCCGTCGCGCGCCGCACGGCGGGTGAGCCCGCCCAGGTCGCGGATCAGGTCGCGGGCCGCGAGGTTGAACGTCCCCGGCTCCCAGTGGCGCAGCTCCTGGCGCTCGAACTCTGCGGTGTCGTATCCGGGTTGGACCGCGGCGACCCGCACCGGCCGCCCCCCCGGCTCGGCGCCGTCGAGGGCCGGCGCGATGACGACGAGCGCGACGATCAAGGCCGACGGGGCGAGGGCGGCAGCGGGGCGGCGGCGGACCACGGCGAGGACCAGCCCGTAGTTGAAGGCGACGATCGCAAACGTGAGGAGCCACGGGCCGCCGAGCGCGGCCAGCCCGGAGGCCGGGGTGTCGACCTGGGAGAGGAACAGCGGTCCCCATGAGCCGCCGGGGTCGAGCTTCACGCGCAGCAGGTCGAGGGCGGTCCACGCGAACGCCGGCACGAGGATCGCCGCGAGCGCGGAGAGCCGCGCGCCCAGCAGCTCCGCACCCCATGGCTCCCCGAACCGGACCGCGTACAGGATCAGGCCGAACAGCGGTATCGCAAGCAGCGCGACCGGCAGCACGGGAGAGCCTCCGATCAGCACGGGAAGCGCGGCGTCCCCCCACTGACCCTCGGCGAGGCCGAACGGAAGCGCCGGGACGAGCAGCAGCTCGAGATAGAGCCCGTAGGCCAGCGGGACGGCGAGCCGGGCCGCTCGCGTCCCGGGTGCGGAGAGGACCACCGACGCCACCGGCACCAGGGCGACCCAGGCGAGCCAGCCGGCGCCCACCGCGGGGCTCGCTGCCCACAGCAACAGGGCGCTGAGGAGTGCCGCGGCGACGGCGAGGCGGATCATGGCTGCCATCATTGTCTTGGAGATACTCGAAACGGAGGCGAGCGGTGGAAGGCAAGACGGAGAAGGCGACGTTCGGCGCCGGCTGCTTCTGGCAGCCGGAAGCGGAGCTCAAGCAGCTGCCCGGCGTGATCGACACGCAGGTCGGCTATGAGGGCGGCCACGTGGACAATCCCAGCTACGAGCAGGTGTGCAGCGGGACGACCGGGCACGCCGAGGTCACCCAGGTCGAGTTCGACCCGGAGCAGGTGTCCTACGAGGAGCTGCTCGACAGGTTCTGGGAGATGCACGACCCGACCCAGGTCAATCGCCAGGGGCCGGACGTCGGCGACCAGTACCGGACCGTGATCTTCTTTCACTCGCCCGAGCAGGAGGCCGCCGCGAAGGCGTCCAAGGAGCGGGTCCAGGAGCGCTTCCGGAAGCCGATCGCGACCTCGATCGAGCCGGCCACCGGCTTCTGGCGCGCCGAGGAGTACCACCAGTGCTACCTCGAGAAGCGGGGCAGCGCCGGTGGGCTCGCCGGCATGATGCGCTCGGTGCTCGGCTCGTAGCCCGCACGCCGACACAGGAGGACCTCGTCGCGAGCGTCGCCGCGGCGGGCGTGGGCGACGCGCGCCTTCTGGAGGCATTCCGGACGGTCCCGCGGGCGGGCTTCGTCCCGCGCGAGCTGGTTGCGCGCGCCTACGCGGACGAGCCGCTGCCGATCCCGCACGGCCAGGTGACGACGCAGCCCTCGCTCGTCGCGAGGATGGTCGAGGCGCTGGGGCTGAGCGGAGAAGAGAGGCTGCTCGAGGTGGGTACCGGTCACGGGTTCCAGACCGCCCTGCTCGCCGAGCTGGCCCGCTCCGTGTGGAGCGTCGAGCGCTGGCCCGACCTCGCCGAGACCGCCCGGGGGAACCTCCACCGGCACGGAGCGCATGACGTCAAGGTCGCTGTCGGCGACGGAACGCTCGGCCTCCCCGACCACGCGCCCTACGACGCGATCGTCGTCTCAGCTGCTCATCCCGAGGTCCCCGAGCCGCTGGCCGATCAGCTCGCGCCGGGCGGACGCCTCGTGCACCCGGTCGGGCCGGGCGGCCACGAGGACGTTGTGCTGTTCGAGAAGGGGCCGCACGAGCTGGTCCGGCGCCGCACGATCACCGGCGCGCACTTCGTGCGGCTCGTAGGCGAGCAGGGCTTCAGCCCTGAAGCGTGATCAAGCGCTCCTCGGTCAGCTCGCGGACCGCGTAGGCGGGGCCCTCGCGGGTGTTGCCCGACTCCTTGATGCCGCCGTAGGGCATCTGGTCGGCGCGGAAGGTTGGGACCTCGTTGACCAGCACGCCGCCGAACTCGAGCCGCTTGCCGGCCTCGAGCCCCAGCTCTATGTCGCGCGTGAACACCCCGGCCTGGAGGCCGAAGCGGGCGTCGTTCGCGAGCTCGATCGCCTCGTCGAAGGAGCCGAAGGTATGCAGGGTGGCCACCGGGCCAAAGATCTCGTCGCACCACACCCGGGCCTCGCGCGAGGGCTCGCGGATCACGGTGGGCTCTAGACAACGGTCCTCGTCGGTCAGCTCGCCGCCGGCGAGTATCTCCCCGCCGGCACCGGCCGCCTCGTCGATCCACTCCTTGACCCGGTCGCGGTCGCCGTGCGAGATCAGCGGGCCGACGTCGGTCTCGGGGTCCAGCGGGTCCCCGACCACGAGGCTCTCGACGTTGGAGACGAACCGCTCCGTGAACCGCTCGGCGATCGCCTCGTGGAGCAGGATCCGCTGCACCGAGATGCAGCTCTGGCCCGCGTGCGAGTAGGCGTGGAGCCTGGCGCCGTCGGCCGCCCTCTCCCAGTCGCCGTCCTCGTGCACGACGAGCGGGGCGGTCGAGCCCAGCTCCAGGTTGACCTTCTTGCGCGGCGCCCTGGCCCGGATGTCCCAGCCCACCGGGGCGGAGCCCGTGAAGCTGATCGCTCGCACCCGCTCGTCCTCGACCAGCGCCCCTCCGATCTCGGATCCCGGGCCGCAGACGACGTTCAGCCATCCGGGCGGCACGCCCGCGTCCACGAGCACCTCGGCGAGCTTGATCGCCGAGATCGGCGTCTGGCCCGCCGGCTTCAGCACCACGGCGTTGCCCGCCGCGAGCGCCGGGCCGACCTTGTGGGCGACGAGGTTGAGCGGGAAGTTGAACGGCGAGATCGCGCCGACGATGCCGAACGGGACGCGGACGACGATGCCCAGCTTGCCGGCGCCGGTGGCGGAGCCCTCCATCGGAACCGACTCGCCGGCCAGCGTGTGCGCCTCGATCGCCGCGTAGGTGAGCGTGCCGACGCAGCGCTGCGCCTCCACGCGGGCGGTCTTCACCGGCTTCCCGGCCTCGGCGGCGATCGTGACCGTGAGCTCGTCCTCGCGCTCGGCGACGAGCCGGGCGGCTCGCTCGAGCACGGCGGCGCGCTCGTGCTGCGGGAAGCCCTCCGTGACGAACGCCTCGCTCGCCGCCGTGATCGCGCGGTCCACGAAGCCGGCATCGGCCTTCGCCACCCGCCCCACGGGGGTGTCGTCGTAGGGGCTGCGGACCTCGGACCACTCGCCGGTCTCGACCCGCTCGCCCGCGATCAGAAGCTCGTGGTCCGCCGCCTGAATGGTCTCCGTTGCCACCTCGACTGCTCCTCCTTTGCAGGTTAGCCGTCCGCGTAGGGCTGGATCGGCATCCCGTGGTCGGTCTCCTTCATCCCGATCTCGTACGCGGCGCCGCCGCGCGAGGTGAGCCGCTCCGGCTCGCGGCCCTGACGCTCGAGCGTCAGCTCGAGGTCCGAGATCGAGCAGTTGAGCGTGTTGTGCTCGCCGCCGTCGGGGTCGGCGTAGACCCAGCCGACGAAGTCCTTCGCCTCCGAGTGCACCCGCCCGCGTACGCTGAGGCCCTTGCCCGGGAGCGTGAACTCGCAGCTCGTCGGGGTGTCGTCGATATCCGTGCCGCGGACGCGATCGAGGCCGCCGAGCCGGAGCTCCTCCCCGTCGAGCACGAGCAGCCCGTTCGCGACCCACGGCGTCGTCAGCGGCCCGAGCTTGATGCGCCCCGCGGCGACGTCCAGATAGGTCCTCTCGCGGCCCTCGAAGCCCGCGCCGTGGATCCAGGCCCAGCGATCCGCGTGCTCCGCCCCCCAGTTGTGGCCGATCATGCCGGGCCAGCCGTCGACCTCGATCTGCCTACCGCCGACCTCGATCCGGCCCGTGTACAGGGCATCGGGGTAGGGGCTGAGGAACTTGGTCCGCGGCAGCGGCGCCCCGTACATCCACCGGTAGGGAAGGTGGCGCAGCGGCTCGGCCTCGTCGGCGAACGAGAGGTCCCAGCTCGCGTCGGTGCCCTCGACGCGGATCTCGCCCCGCGCCCGGCCCGGCTCGAGCACGGCCCCGTCGACGCGGATGTAGGCGCCGCCTCCCGCAGACAGCTCCGTGGCGGGGAAGGTGGCCTTGGCCGCAATCGGCGCCGCGGCCTCGGCGTCGAAGAGCGTGAACCAGATCGACGCCGTCGGCTCGGCACGCGGGCGCTTGTGGACCGTGTAGCGGATCCACACCCCGAGCCCCCCGCCCGGGCGGGACGCCTTGACGTAGAAGCTCTCGTAGTGACCGGCCTTGAGGTCGAGGGCCGGGAAGCGCGCCTCGGTCCGCACGCCGTGAACCTAACATGGGGCCCGTGAGCCGGGGAAGGACTGTGCTCGGCGTGCTTGCGCTAGCGGCCGCCGTGGTGGTGGCGCTGATCGGGCTCGTCTCCGCGGCCGGGCTGGACGCCGGCCCCTCGATCGACATCTCGCCCGAGAGCGTCGCGGAGGAGGATCCGGTCCCCTACGACCCGGCGCGCCGGGCGTGGTTCGAGGCCCGCGCGGCCGGGGGGCTCTCGCACGTCGTCTTCGCCAACAGCCCCGGTGGGGCGCTCGCGACCGCGCGCCGGGTGGCGCGGCTTCGCGACCGGATCGAGGCGGCCGCGGCGGGCTCGGAGACCGACCCCGACCTGCTCGAGGCGATCGTCTACCTGGAGAGCGCCGGCAGACCCGAGGTGATCGCGGGCAAGGACCCCGAGCTGGCCGCCGGCCTGACCCAGATCGTCGCCTCCACGGGCTCCGGGCTGCTGGGGATGCGGGTCGACCTGGAGCGCAGCCGCAAGCTCACCGAGGAGGCGAGGCGAGCGCTGAGGCAGGGCAAGCCCGCGAAGGTCGAGAAGCTGCTCGCCGAGCGCGCCCGTGTGGACGAGCGGTTCGATCCGGGCAAGGCGCTCGAGGGCGCCGTGCGCTACCTGGCGCTGGCGCGCGAGCGCTTCGGGGCCGAGGACCTCGCGGTCGTCTCCTACCACATGGGGATCGGCAACCTGGAGAACGTGATCGGGACCTATACCGGCGCCGCGGACGGCGGGCCGGTCAGCGATCTGGTCGAGGCGGACGGCCTCACCTACGCTCAGCTCCTCTTCGACTCCTCACCGAGCCGCAACCCCGAGACCTGGGAGCTGCTGTCGGCGTTCGGCGACGAGTCGAGCGAGTACTACTGGAAGCTGCTCGCGTCGCGGGGGATCATGCGCCTGTACCGCGAGGATCCCGGCGAGCTGCGGCGCCTCGAGCGCCTGCACGCGGCGAAGGCGACGGCGGAAGAGGTCTTTCACCCGCGCGGCGCGACCGAGGTCTTCGACGATCCAGACGACCTCGCGGGGGGATGGCGCGACGGCGACGTGGTCCCGATCCCCGGGGGCGAGGCGCTCGGATACGTGCTCGCCGAGGGGCTTGGCGAGCACGCCGCGGAGCTGGACGCCGACCCGGCGCTGTATCGCGGCCTGCGGCCCGAGGCGCTCGGCGTGCTCGTGCGGATGGCCGGGTGGGTTCGGGCGCTCAACGGGGGAGAGGGCAGCCTCGTCGTCACAAGCGCGGTTCGCGACCGCGAGTATCAGCGGCTGCTCGGGAAGCGGAGCCCCGAGGCGACCGACGCCTACTCGCTGCACACGACCGGGTGGTCATTCGACGTGTGGCGCCGCTACGACAGCGGCGATCAGGCGGAGGCCTTCCAGTTCGTGCTGGACCGCCTCCAGGCTCTCGGCGTGATCGACTACGCCGTCGAGCCGGAGGCGATCCACGTCACCGTCTCGGGCCGGGAGGTCAGCCCCTGACCGTGACCTCCCCGACCATGCCGAGGTCCCGGTGGTTGCCGACCGGGCAGTAGAACTCGTACGTCCCGGGCTTGTTCAGATCGACGCTGAACTCGCCCTCGGACCCGGGCTGAAGGTCCTCCGGGAGCTGCGCCTCGCCGCTCGGTCCCTCGACCTCCAGGTTGTGAAGCGTCTCGCCGTCGTTGGTGAGCTTGAAGGCCACGGTTCCCGGCTTCACCGTCGGGTCCGACGGATCGAACTTGAAGTCGGTGGCCTTGACGTCGACGGTCTGCTCCGCGGCTCCTCCGGCGGCGCCGGTCGCGCCCGCCGGCGCCGTGGTCGCGGCCGTGGTGCCCCCGTCGTCGCCGCCACACGCGGCGAGCCAGATAGAGGCGGCGAGGGCGATCAGGGCCACGCCGGCCCATGTGCGGAGCGGGGGGCGCGATACGGTGCGGTTGGATCCGAGCTGGGACAAGAGAGGTCTCCTTTCGCTGGCTACCGTCGTTCGGTGATACGAGTCAGGCGCCGGGCGGGATTGCCGGTGCCTGGATCAATCTCGCGGCCGGGCGGCGCCGTATTCCCTCATGTGGTCGGTTTCTGACGAAGCGCTTCTCGCCGGGCTCGCCTCGAACGACCCCGAGGCCGCCGCGGCGTTCGTGCGGCGCTTCCAGGCCCGCGTCTTCGGGCTCGCCTACACGATCGTCGGCGATCCGGCGTCCGCCGAGGAGATCGCCCAGGAGACGCTGCTGCGCGCGTGGCGGCACGCCGGCGCCTACGACCGCCGCCGTGGCCGGGTCGAGACGTGGCTGCTGTCGATCGCGCGCAACCTGGCGATCGACCACCTGCGCCTCCGCAGGGGCGAGCCGGTCGATCCCGACAGCCTCGCCACGAAGCAGGCCCTGTTCATGCGCGCCCCCGAGGATCCCGGCGGCGATCAGCGCCAGGAGCTCGCATCGCTTCGCGAGGCGCTCGCGGAGCTTCCCGCCGAGCAGCGCCGCGCGCTTCTGATGGCGGCCCTGTGGGGGTTCACGGCGCACGAGATCAGCGAGATGGAGGGGGCGCCGCTGGGGACGACGAAGTCCCGCATCCGAAGCGCATTGCTGAAGCTGCGCGGGGCGCACGGGGTGGCCGATGAGCGGTAGGCCGAGCTGCGACGAGCTGCGGGACCTCGCGCCCGAGCTGGCGCTCGGGATCGCCGCCGGCGACGAGCGCGCCCGCGCGCTCGACCACCTCGCCGGTTGCCCCGCCTGCCGGCGTCATCTGGAGGAGCTTTCGAGCCTGGCCGACGAGCTGCTGCTGCTTGCCCCGGCGCAGGAGCCTCCCCCCGGCTTCGAGTCGCGCGTGCTGGGGGAGGTTCGGGAGCCTCGCCCGCGCCGGCGACGGCCGCTGATCGCGGTCGGGGCGGCGGCGGCCGCTGCGCTCGCGACGGCGGCGGGATTGTGGCTCGCCCTTCGCGACGACCTCGACGTCGCGTCGCGGTACCAGGAGACCCTCGCGGAGGCGAACGGCGACTACCTTGCCGCCGACCCGCTCTCCGCCCCGGGTGGAAAGCGCGCGGGCACCGTCTTCGGCTACCAGGGCTCACCGTCCTGGGTTCTGGTCACGGTTGACTCGTCGCGCTCTCTCGAAGCGGGGCGCTACGACGTCCAGGTGATCACGGAGGAAGGAGACCGCGTCGACCTGCACCCGATCCGGGTCACGCGCAAGGGCGGCAGCGGCGGGGAGTCGATCAGGATCGACTTCCATGAGGTCGCCGAGGTCCGCCTGCTCGGCCCCGACCGCGGGAACGTGCTGCAGGCTAGTTTCGGATCGTGACCACGTCGCCGTCCTGGACGGCGTAGTCGCGGCCCTCGGTTCGCAGCAGGGCGCGCTCGCGCGCGGCCGCGTAGCCGCCGGCCTCGACCAGCTCGCGCCACGCGATCACCTCGGCGCGCGCGAAGCCGGCCTGGATGTCCGAGTGCACCTTGCCCGCGGCGTCCCATGCGGTCCCGCCGCGCGCCAGGCTCCGCGCCCGCGCCTCGGATCCCTCGTGCGCGGTGAAGAAGGTGACTATCTGAAGCAGGTCGTGGGCGGCGCCGATCAGGCGCTCGAGCCCCGACTCGGCGAAGCCGAGCTCGGCGCGGATCTCGGCCGCCTCGGCGGGGTCCATCTCCGCCAGCTCGGCCTCGATCCGGGCGGACACAGCGATCGATCCGGCACCCGTTCGGGAGGCGTTCGCAGCGACCGCCCCGGGAACCTCGCTGACCCCCTCGTCGACGTTCGCGACGTACAGGACGGGCTTGGAGCTCAGCGCCTGGAGCCGCTCGGGCGCGCCCGCGGCCGCGTCCGGCGGCGACACGCTTCGCGCGGGCTCGCCGCGGCGCAGCGCGTCGATGACCTGCTGCAGCCACTCGCGCTCGGCAACCGCCTCCTTCTCGCCGGAGCCCGCCTGCTTCGCGACCCGCCCCAACCGGCCCTCCGCCTGCTCGAGGTCGGCGAGCATCAGCTCGGCCTCGACCGTCTCGATGTCGCCCGCCGGGTCGATTCGTCCCTCGGGATGGGGGACCCCCTCGTCGGAGTGGGCGCGGACGACGTGACAGATCGCGTCCGTCTCGCGGATCCCGGCGAGGAACCGGTTGCCGAGGCCCTCGCCCTCGGCGGCGCCGCGCACGAGCCCGGCGATGTCGTGGAACTCGATCGTCTCCGGAACGACCGGGCTCGCACCAACGGCCTCGGCCACCGCCCCGAGGCGCTCGTCCGGGACCTCGACCACTGCGACGTTGGGGTCGACGGTCGTGAACGCGTAAACGGCGGTCTCCGCCGTGGCGCGCGTCAGCGCGTTGAACAGCGTCGTCTTGCCGGCGTTCGGAAGCCCGACGATGCCGATCTTCACGGCCGGTCCCCGGGCGCGGCGGCCGTCCTCACAGTGCCGTCTCGCCCCAGACCCGGCCAGGCACGTCCGAGCGCCGTCCCCAGCGCGGCACCCGCGAGCACGTCGGAGGGGTAGTGCATCCCGAGGTAGGGGCGGGTGAGGCAGATCAGGGCCGCAAGCCCGTACAGAGGGCCGCGAGCGCCCGGCGCGACCCGCGCCATCGCCGTGGCGGCGGCGAGCGACGAGGCCGCGTGCGCCGACGGGAAGGAGAGCTCGGTCGGCGCTGCGGCAAGGGGCGGCAGGCCGTCGAGGCGCGGTCGCTCTCTGCGGACGGCGAGCTTTACCGCGAAGTTGGCGCCGACCGCGAGCGGCCCGATCGCCGCCGCGATCACCCAGCGCCCGCGGCGACGGCGGTCGAGCGCCGCCGCGGCGAGTCCGCCGCCAACCCAGATCGCGCCCCACTCGCCGGCGGATCCGAGCGCCCGCATCGCGCTCTCGGCCGCCGGGCCGTGAGCGCGGGTTCGCATCAGCCTCAGCAGCGCGGTGTCGAGGCGGCGCAGCACGGGAGCCAGCATACGGACGCAGATCCCGGCTCCGCGCGGCTCAGGCGCACCTCGGTCACAATGCCCGCCATGGAGGCGGCGACGCACCCGACAATGGTCCCCGGCTACCGGCACGTGCCGGGAAACCACTGCGGCTCCACGGCGCTGCGCAACCTGCTCGCCTTCCACGGCCTCGAGTGCTCGGAGGAGCTGGTGTTCGGGCTCGGCGCGGGCGCCTGCTTCTACTACATCGTGCTGGACGGCCAATCGCCGTCGCGGTTCACGAACGGCCGCACGGCCCGGCTCGAGGAGCAGTTCGTGGAGCTGACCGGGGCGCCGCTGCGGCTCGAGACGGCGGACGACCCCGAGAGCTCGTGGGAGCTGGCGCGAGGCGTCGTCGACTCGGGGCGGCCGGCGCTCCTGCTCACCGACCTCTACCACCTGGACCACTACGGACGCTCGGCGCACTTCCCCGGCCACGCCGTCGTGCTGGCGGGCTATGACGGCGAGCGGGCCTATCTCTCGGACACCGCGTTCGAGGAGCTGCAGACGACGCGGCTCGACAACCTCGCCCTGGCGCGCCACGAGCAGCACCCCGCCTACCCGCTCTCAGGGCACATGTTCCACGTCCCGGACGCCACCACGCTCGCCGACCTGCGCGGCGCGGCGCCGGGGGCGGTGGAGCGCGCCGCCCAGCAGATGCTCGAGCCCGAGCTGGGAGAGTTTCAGGGCGTCCCGGCGCTTCGCCGCCTTGCGGCCGAGGTCGCCGGGTGGCCGCAGGCGGCGGAGGACTGGCAGTGGTGCGCCCGGTTCGGCTACCAGGTGATCGAGCGCCGCGGGACCGGGGGCGGGAACTTCCGCCGCATGTACGCGCGCTTCCTCGAGGACGTGGGCTACGAGGAAGCGGGGCTCGCCGCGGAGGCGGCGGAGCGCTGGAGCGCGCTTGCAGATGCTCTGCTCGCCGCGAGCGAGGCCGATGGGCCCGAGCCCGGCCTGTGGTCGCGGGTCGGCGACGAGGCCGCGCGCGTGCTCGAGGCCGAGGAGCGCCTGTGGACGGCGCTTCAGGCTCGAAGCCGCGCGAAGTAGCCGAGCTTCGGGCCGACGTGCCCCTCGTAGACGAGGCTCGCGGCCTCGGCGCGGCGGCGCAGCGCGCCCAGCGCGACCATGTGCGGGTCGCCGAACAGCTCGCCGACGATCAATCGCCCGCCCGGCTTCAGCACGCGGTTGACCTCCTCGAGCGCCGCGTCCTGATCGGGGATCTCGCCCAGGGTGCTGGTCAGGATCGCTGCGTCGAAGGAGTCGTCATCGTAGGGCAGCGACTGGGCGTCGCCCTGGGTCGGCCGCACGTTGGAGATCCCGCGCTCGCGGGCGCGCTCCATCGTATGGTCGAGCATCTCCTGCTGGATGTCGAAGACCTCCACCTGGCCGTCGGCCCCCACCCACTCGGCGAGCTCGAGCGTGTAGTAGCCGGTGCCGGGGCCGATCTCGAGCACGCGCTCCCCGGGCTCGGGCGCGAGGATCTCGCGCAGGCGTTCGCGCGTGATCAGCGGGTGCGGCAGCTCGACCCAGAACCGCTGGCTGTAGGGGCAGGCCGAGGGGTTCTTGCGCCACCAGTACGCCACCGCGAGAATCGCGAGAGCAACGCCGATCGCTAGCCGCCTGATCAAGTGGTCCGAACCCCGAGGGCGGCGGAGGCGGAGGCGAGTAGGCCCTCGGTCATGATGTTCCCGAGAAGCCGATCGTCTGCGGGCCCCCCTCGACCCGCAGGAACACCACCTGTCGCAGGTCGAGGAGCAGCTCGGCGTCCTGTGCCGTGAGGCTGTGCCAGCCGTTGCCCTGCTCGAGCGCCTTGCGCAGGCCAGCCAGCTCGTCCTCGGCGAGCCGCACGGCAGCGATCTGGCCGCCTCCGAAGCCGATCTCCACGCGCCGGGTCTCGGTCGCCATCCGGTCCCCCGTGCTCACCCGTCGTGCCCGGGCTCGACGATCTCGGTCAGCACGCTGCCCGTCGCCTTCGGATGGATGAACGCGACGCGGCTCCCCTGGATCCCGACTCGCGCCTCCTCGTCGATCAGCTCGACGCCGGCGTCCTTCAACCGCCCGAGCGTCGCGTCGATGTCGTCCACCGCGTAGGCGACGTGGTGGAGGCCCTCCCCGCGGCGCTCGATGAACTTCCCCACGACGGTCTCCGGGCCAAGCGGCTGCAACAGCTCGACGTGGCCTTCCCCGACGTCGAGCAGCGCCGCCTCGACACCCTGCGCCTCGACCGTCTCGCGATGCGCGAGCGGCATCCCGAAGCTCCCCTCGTACAGCGCTATCCCGGCGTCCAGGTCGGACACCGCGACGCCGACGTGGTCTATGCGGTCGAGCATCGCGGCCAGTCTAGTCGGGCGAATCGAGCGTCTCCGGACGCTCAGTCTTCCTCGGGCGGCTCGCTCGCGAGCGCCTCGGCGCGCCGACCTGCTTCGGAGGGTCGGGGCGCGCGTTCGGGCTCCTCACCGCCCTCCACTCGCTCGCGGTGCCCCGCCATGATCGCCCGGATCTCGTCGTGCTCGATCACCTCGTCGGTGAGCAGACGCTCGGCGATCTCGTCGAGCAGGTCGCGGTGGTCGGTGAGCAAGCGGTTGGCGCCCCTGTACGCCTCCTCGGCAATCGCCTCGACCTCCTCGTCGCGCACCGCCCGCATCGCCTCGGAGACGTTGAGGTCGTCGGCCGGAGCCTGGTGGGCGCGGATCCTCGCGCCCATCCCGTACTCGTAGACCATCGAGCGCGCGATCAAGGTGACCTTCTGGAGGTCGTCGGCGGCGCCGGTGGTCACGCGGCCGAACGTGATCTGCTCGGACACGCGCCCCGCGAGCAGCACCTTCATGTAGTCGAGCAGCTCCTGGCGAGACTTCAGGTAGCGGTCTTCCTGCGGCAGGTTGAGCGTGTAGCCGAGCGACTTGCCGCGCGGGATGATCGAGACCTTCTGCACCTCGTCCACCGAGGGCAGAAGCTCGGAGACGAGCGCGTGGCCGGCCTCGTGCCAGGCGATCACGCGCTTCTCGTGGTCGGTGATTAGCTTGCGCGACTGGAGGCCCGCCACAACGCGCTCGAAAGCGTTCTCGAAGTCGCCCTGGATGATGAAGTCGCGGCGGCTTCGCCCGGCCAGGATCGCCGCCTCGTTGCAAAGGTTCGCTAGGTCGGCTCCGGTGAGGCCGGAGGTCTGGCGGGCGACGCGCCTGAGCTCGACCTCCCGAGCGAGCGGCTTGTTTTGAGTGTGCACCGTCAGAACCGCCTCCCTGCCCCGCATGTCCGGAGGCGGCACGAACACCTGGCGGTCGAAGCGGCCGGGGCGAAGCAGAGCCGCATCGAGCTTCTCGAGCAGGTTCGAGGCGGCCATGACGACGACGTCGTCCGCCGACTCGAAGCCGTCCATCTCTACCAGGAGCTGGTTCAGGGTCTGGTCGCGCTCGCCGGAGATGTCGGAGCCGCGCTTTGCGCCGACGGCGTCGAGCTCGTCGATGAACACGATCGCGGGTGCGTTCTCGCGCGCCTGCTTGAACAGGCGGCGGATCCGCGCCGCGCCGAGCCCCGCGAACATCTCGACGAACGAGGACGCCGACTGGCCGAAGAAGTTCGCGCCCGACTCGTGGGCAACCGCCTTGGCGAGCAGCGTCTTGCCGGTCCCCGGCGGTCCGTGGAGCAGGATCCCCTTTGGCACCCTGGCCCCGAGGCGCTTGAACTCCTTGGGGCGGCTCAGGAACTCGACCACCTCGCGCAGCTCATGCTTCGTCTCCTCGACCCCGGCGATGTCGTCCCACGTCACCGAGCCGGCGGAGCTGGGCGTGATCTGCTGCGGCTTGGTGCGCGGCATCAGCCTCAGCGTCCGCCACACCAGGAACACGATCAGCCCCAGGAACAGGATCGGGAGCCACGTGATCGCCCACCGCTCCACGTCGTCGTAGCTGATCTCGATGATGAAAGCGCTCAGCATCTTCGCCCCCAGCGAGCCCGCCGGGCGGGCGCGCATCGGCCCCATACACGGTATCGGCAGGTGTTCGCCGGCACCTTCATCCCGTCCGATCAGACCGGCGTGGCGCCCTCGGCACGCAGGATCTCGGCCAGCGCCGCGGAGCCGACCTCGAGCTGCTCGTCGGTCGGCTCGCGCGTCGCGACGAGGCGCTGGATCTCGGTCCCGGGGCGGCGGAACGCGTGCGCGAAGGGGGAGTCGGGGTTGCGCTCGCTCCATGCGAACAGCTCGGTCGCCGTCGCCACGCCCGCAAGACCGGCGACCCCGCGCGCGATCGGCCCCGGGCGCTCCAGGAGCCGCTCGACGACGAGCTGGCCCGCGATCGAGAGAACGAGCAGCGGAGCGACCAGGTGCGAGCCGCAGCGCTCATGCTCCTTGGGCACCTCGCGCGGATCGGCGCGTCCCTGCTCGTAGGCGCCGATCGCCTTGTGCTCGACGCCGTGGTAGGCGGCCAGGTCCGAGTGGCTCAGCGCGACCAGCGCGGGGACGGCGCCCAGGAGCGCCGCGACGCTCTCGCGCAGCAGTGTCGCCGGCCGGCCCCGCCGCAGCGCGCCGCTGACGAGCGTAACCAACCCCGCGGCCGCGAGCACGCGCGGGTCCTCGAGCGGAAGCCTGGCCGAGGGCAGCTCGCGCCGGGCCAGCGGCACGACCGCGAACCCCTCGAGCAGCTTCAGGGGGCCGCGCAGCACCGGGATCGTGGCGACGCGAGGGGCGAAGGTCGGCTTGCGGCCGGACGCCACCTTCAGCTCCCCGTCGGGCGTGCGCGCCGCGACTGCCCAGGAGGTGGGCCCGTGGATCAGCAGCCCGTTGCGAAGCGCCATTCCGCCGAGGCGCAGCCGCGGCGAGGCCCCGTTACCGGACACGGCGGGGTCGGTGGCGTGGGGTGTCGCGGTCTCGCTCAACCGAGCACCCGGCGGGGGAGGTCGAAGAAGAAGCGCGCCGCGAGCTCGATGTCGGCGACCGCGACCCGCTCGTCGGCGCCGTGGATCAGGGGAGCGGCCTCGGCGAGGGGCATCGCGTTGTGCGGGCAGAAGCCGTACACGGTGGCGCCGAACGCCCTGCGGAACCAGTGGCTGTCGCTGAAGCCCGGCATCGCGATCGGTATCGGTGCGGCGCCCGGGTCGACCTGCGAGAGCCAGCCCTCGATCGCGTCGGCGAGCCGGCCCTCGAGCGGGGATCGGTTGCCGACCACGCACGCCGGGACCTCGATCTCCCACTCCCCGTCGCCGAGCAGCTCCGCCACCTGCTTGCGGACGTGATCCTCGCCCCGCCCGGGCGGGACCCTGCAATCGATCAGGACCTCGCAGTGGGCCGGGATCACGTTCTCCTTCACCCCTCCCTCGATCATCACCGGCACGAGGGTGATCCCGAGCATCGGCTCGGCGAGGAAGGCCGCCGCCGCGGGGTCCTCGGCCCGGACCCGCTCGACCGCGGCGGCCAGCTGATCGCGTCCCGCATCGCTCAGGTCCTCGTCGAGCAGGGTGGAGAGGAAGGCGAGCCCCTCGACGCTCGGCTCCAGCGGCGGCTGCTGCTCGAGGCGTTGCAGGAGCGGCGCCATCTTCAGCACCGCGTTCTCTCCGATCCGGGGAAGCGATGCGTGTCCGGCGCGGCCGTGGGTGCGAAGGTGGAGGCGGCACACCCCCTTCTCGCCGAGCGCCACGGTGTAGAAGCGCCTGCCGGCGAAGTCGATCGCGACGCCGCCGCCCTCGTTGACCACCAGGTCGGAGCGGACCAGGTCGGGGCGCTCCTCGCACAGCCAGCGGGCGCCGTACGCGGCTCCGCGCTCCTCGTCCGCGGTCACGACCACGAGCAAATCGCCGCTCGGCGGGCGCCACCCGCCATGCGCGAGGGACACGGCGGCCGCCACCTCGGCGGCGACCTGGCCCTTCATGTCGAGCGCACCGCGGCCCCACACCTCGCGGTCGCGAAGCTCGCCCGACCACGGATCGCCGCTCCAGTCGCCGGGATCGGCGGGGACGGTGTCGACGTGGCTCAGCAGGCAGAGCACGGGCCCGGTCGAGGTGCCGCGCAGGCGCGCGACCAGGTTGGGGCGGTCCGGCTCGCGCGCGGCGAGCTCGCACTCGAATCCCGCCTCGGCGAGCAGATCGCGAAGCAGGAGCTGGGCCTCGCCCTCGTTCCCGGGCGGGTTCGAGGTGTCGATGCGGATCAGGCGCTGGAGAAGGCCGACGGCCTCCGTGCCCAGCTCGGTATCCGGGGCGAGCGCGACCTCCTCGCTCATCCGGAGCAGGTTACCGCCGGCGGGTCATACTGCAGCCGATGGCTCAGAGCAACCTCGAGCTCATGCGCGAGGGGTTCGAGACCTACCTCCGGGAAGGGGTCGAGGTGGTGCTCGCCGTCGGCAACATCGACTCCGAGATCGAGGTGTACTCCGAGCCGGGCCTCGTCAACGCGGGGACCTATTACGGTCACGACGGCTGGCGGCGCTTCGACGCGGCCTGGAACGAGGCCTGGGAGGAGTTCGGGTTCGAGATCGAGGAGCTGATCGAGTCCGACCCGAGCCACGTGGTCGCGGTCGTCCGCTACTGGGCACGCGGAGCGGGGAGCGGGATCGAGCTTGGCGGCGAGCGCTTTGCGTGGCTGTTCGAGGTTCGGGACGGCAAGCTGACGCGCTTCCACAACTACCGCACCAAGGAGAACGCGCTCACGGCCGCGCGGGAGCTGGCCGCGGCAGAGCCCACCCGAGGGGGCGCGCGAGGGTGACCGAGCGGCTCTTCGACACCGGGGAAGCGCCGCGGCAGCGCACGAGCGTGCCGCCCGAGCAGGCCCCGCTCGCGGTCCGCATGCGCCCCCGGGAGCTCGACGACCTGGTCGGCCAGGAGCACCTGCTCGCGCCCGACTCGACACTTCGCGCCGCGATCGAGTCGGGCGAGCCGCACAGCGCGATCTTTTACGGGCCGCCCGGCTCGGGCAAGACGACGCTGGCCCGGATCATCGGGGCGCTCGCTCGGGGAGAGTACGAGGAGGCCTCGGCGGTCAACACGGGACGCGCCGAGGTCCGTGCCGTGATCGGCCGCGCGGAGGAGCGGCGCCGGGCGACCGGCGAGGCGACGATCTTCTTCCTCGACGAGATCCACCGCTTCAACAAGGCGCAGCAGGACGCGCTGCTGCCCGCGGTCGAGGAGGGGCTGATCACCCTGATCGGGGCAACGACGGAGAACCCCTACTTCGAGGTCATCTCGGCGTTGCTTTCGCGCTGCCAGATCTACGAGTTCCGCCCCCTGGGGGACGAGCAGGTTGAGGAGTTGGTCCGCCGCGCGCTGAGCGACGAGCGCGGGATCCTCGATCCGCCGCAGGTGGGCGCGGAGGCGATCGCGGTGCTCGTCGCGCGCTCGGGGGGCGACGCGAGGATCGCGCTCGGCGGGCTGGAGCGGGCCGCGGAGGCGGCGCGCGATAGCGGAGGCGCGGTCGACGTCGCCGCGGTCGAGGACGCGCTGCAGCGAAAGGCGCTGCTGTACGACCGCGAGGGGGACCGCCACTACGACTACATTTCGGCCTGGATCAAGGCCACCCGGGGCTCCGACCCCGACGCCTCGCTCTACTACCTGGCGGTGATGCTCGAGGGCGGCGAGGACCCGCGCTTCATCGCCCGGCGCATGGTGATCTTCGCCTCCGAGGACATCGGTAACGCCGACCCGATGGCGCTGGTCGTCGCCAACGGCGCCGCCGACGCGGTGGACCGGGTTGGGCTGCCCGAGTGCACGCTCAACCTCGGCCAGGCGGCCGCCTACCTCGCGCTGGCGCCGAAGTCGAACGCCTCCTACAGGGGGATCTCGCGCGCCGCGGCGCACGTGCGCGAGCACGGGGCGAAGCCGCCGCCCCCCTATCTCCAGGACGCTCATTATCGGGGTGCGCGGGCGCTCGGCCGGGGCGTCGGCTACGAGTACTCCCACGACGCGCCCGGCGGGATCGGGAGCCAGCCGCTTGCCCCCGAGGGACTGGAGTCGGAGCGCTTCTACGAGCCGACCGATCGCGGCTTCGAGGCCGAGCTGCGGCGCCGCCTGGAGGAGATCCGCAGCCGGCTGTCCCCGGAGCAAGGTTGAGCCCTCATACAATCGGGTTGCCCGCGACGGCTTCGGAAAGGAGCAAGGCCGAGATGGAAGCGACGACCGCCCCCCGCGAGGAGATGACGAAGGCAACCGGAAGGCTGGAGTCGTTCAACCCCGCGACCGGCGAGCTGGTCGGCTCGGTGGGGACGATCACGCCGGAGCAGGTCCAGGGGGTGGTCGTCGAGGTCGCCGAGGTGCAGCCGTTCTGGGGGGAGCTGTCGCTCGATGACCGGGCCCGCTACATGCGCGAAGCGGCCGACGCGCTGCTCGGCGACCTCGACGAGATAGCCGAGCTGCTGACCCGCGAGCAGGGAAAGCCGCGCGTGGAGAGCTACACGATGGAGCTGCTGCCGACCGTGGACCTCCTGCACTGGTGCGCCGCGAACGGCCCCAAGATCCTCGCCGACGAGCGGATCCCCTACCCGCAGCTCTTCCTGAAGACGAAGAAGAGCTTCTTCAGCTACGAGCCGATCGGGGTGGTGGGCGTGATCGCGCCGTGGAACTACCCGTGGTCGATCCCCTTCGGCGAGGTGGCGATCGCACTGATGGCGGGCAACGGAGTGATCCTGAAGCCGGCCAGCCTCACGCCGCTGCTCGGCGAGCGGATCCGCGAGACCTTCGAGAAGGGGGGCCTTCCCGAGGGCCTCGTGCGCACCGTCCACGGCGGCGGCGCCGTCGGAGGGGCCCTGGCGGAGTCCTCGGCGGGGAAGATCTTCTTCACGGGCTCGGTGGATATCGGGCGCAGGGTCGGGGAAGCATGCGCGAAGCGGCTCAAGGGCTCGGTGCTCGAGCTGGGCGGCAAGGACCCGCAGATCGTGTGCGCCGACGCCGACCTCGCGAACGCGATCTCCGGCGCGGTGTGGGGCGGGTTCGCGAACGCGGGCCAGACCTGCTCCGGGATCGAGCGCACCTACGTCGTCCGCGACGTGGCCGACCGCTTCCTCGAGGGTGTCGTGCGCGAGACAGAGCGCCTGACCGTCGGCGACCCGATGCAATGGGAGACCGAGATCGGGCCGATGTCCTCCGAGGAGCAGTTCACCGTCGTGGACGAGCTGGTCGAGGATGCGATCGCCGGCGGCGCGCAGCGCCTAACCGGAGGGCCGCGCGAGGTCGCCGGGTTCCCGGGGAAGTTCATCGCTCCCACGGTCCTCACAGGGGTCACCCAGGACATGCGGATCATGAGGGAGGAGATCTTCGGGCCGGTGCTCCCGATCGTCACGGTGGACAGCGAGCAGGAGGCGCTGGAGATGGCGAACGACTCCCAGTTCGGACTCGGCTCCTCGATCTGGACGAAGGACCGCGCCAAGGGCGAGCGAATGGCGCGGCGGATCGAGGCGGGGATGGTGTGGGTGAACGACCACTCCTACTCGCACGGCGCCTGCCAGTGCTCGTGGGGCGGCGTCAAGGAGTCGGGGCTGGGGCGCACACACTCGAAGTTCGGCTTCTACGAGTGCGTGAACATCAAGCTCGTGGCGTGGGAGCCCGGCATGACGCGCGACTTCTGGTGGCAGCCGTACGACCGCACGCTCGGCGACGCGGTGCGCGCCTCGGCGCGGCTCGTCTACGGCCGCAACGGCGCCCGGCTGCGCGCCCTGCGCGACGGCGCCCTGCCGCTGCTCAAGGCGACCGGCCGTACCCTGCGCAAGGGTCGTTGAGCCCCGGACGTCCCTCTACTAGACCTTCTCCTCCTCGCAGCTCTTGGCGACCTTGTCCTTCTGGTCGGCGATCGCGACGTCGTTGCCGCCCTTGCCGCACTTCAGCTTGTCCTTTCCGCCCTTGCCCTTCAGCTTGTCGTTGCCCTTGCCGCCGTCGAGCTCGTCCTTGCCCTTGCCGCCGTTGAGGTTGTCCTTCCCGTCTTCGCCCAGGAGCTCGTCGTCCCCGTCCTCGCCCTTCAGCTTGTCCTTCCCCTCGCCGCCGCAGCCGAGGTCGTCCGCGCCCATGAGGGCGACCTTGTCGTTCCCCTCCAGGGCCGAGGCGGTGTCGGGGAAGTCCGTTCCGGAGAGGGTCTCGCTTGCGGCCGAGCCGACAAGCGTCGCGAACTGGCCGATGCAGCTCGAGATCGGGGAGCTGAACGTCGAGCGGGTGTTGAACGGCCTATCGGGCAGAGGGACGAACTGGGCGGTGGCGCGCTCGTACAGCGTGAAGCCCGCGTTCTCGCCCTCGAAGCCGATGTAGTCGCCGTTCGCGTCGAGCCTGCAGAAGGTGTCGTCGTCGGCGGGGTGGTTGAGGCCGGGGAGGTTCAGGAACGCGTCCGTGACCTGGTCGTAGATCAACACGTCCTTCTGGTCGCCCGCCGTCGGGTTTCCGCCGTGCCAGCCGACCAGCCGCCCGTCGCGGTTGATGCACGGGTCCTCCTCGTCGGTGTCGGGGTTGTCGGGGAGGCCGGCGTCCATCCCCTGGATCAGGTTCTGCACGTAGGGGTTGGAGTCCATGCCGAGATCGACGACGCAGTCATTGACCGGGCCGCAGGTCGTCGCCAGGTACTCCCCGGTCCCGCTCAGCTTGGTCTGGCGGTGGCCGTTGTCGGCGGCGAAGCCCGTTGGAACGAACTGCTGCTCCAGGGCGTTGTAGACCACGGCCGGCCCGTTGGCGTTGTTGTCGAACGCGACCAGGCCGGAGTTGCTGGCCGTGAGGAAGCTCGGGGTCGGGTAGACGTCGATGCCGGGGAGCGGGAGCTCCTGGTTGGTGTGGCGGTCGAGCAGGTGGATGTCCTTGTTCGCGTCGGTGTAGGCGACGAAGCGCCCGTCCAGGGACATCCCGTACCGGAACTGGGCGGCGTCGGCGACCGGCACCGGTAGCGCCGCGTCGGTTCCGAGCTCGGCGTCGTAGAGCCGCAGCTGGCCGCCGTCGACGTAGGAGATGACCGGCTTGCGGGCGAGCGCGGTTGCCGGCAGCAGGCAGGCGATCAGCGCCGCGATCAGGGCCGCGCTGATCCGGCGCCAGCGGATAGCCCCCGCATGCCGAATCTGTCTCCTGTTCACGCGAACCGCCACTCGGTCGGCCGGATCGTGTCACTGTCGGGAGGCAGGGTCAAGCGGTGCGGACGGATGGACGGGTGGCGTGCGCCGAGCCGGCTCAGCGATCGACGACGAGCTCCGGCGACCAGTCGCTGCGGCGCTTGTTGCCGGACTTGGAGCGCGCCTGGAACCGGTACGAGCGCCCGCTCTTCACCTTGGCCGGTTTCTTGTTGCGCCCGAAGGTGCCCGACAGCTTCGAGGTGTCCTTCTTCCACGACTTCCACTTCTTGCCGGTGCGGTAGCGCACGTCGTAGGTGTCTCCTGTGCTCGTGGTCGTCGTGGCCCACGCGACCGGGATCGGGCCCTGCCCGGTGTCGGACGCGCCGAGCACGGGCCGGACGTTGACGTCGCCCTCCATCCCGAGGTGGATCTGGCAGAAGTAGGGAAAGCTGCCGGCGGACGCGGTGACGCTGAACCCGTCCGGGTCGGATTTGGTCGGCTCTCCGGAGGAGAAGAGCTGCGCGTCCTGGAGCACGTTGTGCAGCTCGATGGTCCCGACCCCACCGGGACCCCACTCCCAGTCGAAGCTCCCGTCGCCGAGGTCGAGGGTCGCGCTGCTGGGGGTGTAGGTGTTGTCGTTCTGAAGCGTGATCGTGGTCGACGCGGACGACACCGCCGGCGCGGCCAGCGCCGCCGGCCCCGCGAGCATCAGCGCGAGAACGCACAGCGTCCAATATCGCTTCAAGCTGACCCCTTGCCTTCTGGTCCCGATACGTCAGCTTACCCCGCCCGCGCCACGAGGTCGCGTGTGGACGTCCCGGCGGTTCGTCTGGTCGGGCTGTGGCGCGAGTTCGCGGACCGGGTCGTGCTCCAGGACGTGAGCGTCGCGCTGCCTCCCGGCGAGAGCCTCGTCGTGCTCGGCCCCAATGGCGCGGGCAAGACCACGCTGCTGCGGATCCTGGCGACCCTGCTGCGTCCGAGCGGCGGCGAGGCCTCGGTGCTGGGCTGCCGGCTTCCGCGCGAGGCGTGGCGAGCGCGGGGGCGGATCGGCTACGTGGCGCACGAGCCGTTGCTCTACCGAGACCTGACGGTGGCCGAGAACCTGCGCTTCCACGCCCGGCTTCACGGGCTCCAGCCGGCGGAGGCGGCGGAGGCGCGGATCGCGGAGCTGCTCGAGCGCGTGGGGATGGCGCCTCGCGCCGGCGAGCTGGCCCGAAACCTCTCGGCCGGCATGGCGCAGCGGGTCGCCGTGTGCCGGGCGGTGCTGCACGAGCCGGAGCTGCTGCTGCTCGACGAGCCGCACGCCCACCTCGACCCGGAGGCCGGCGGGCTCGTCGAGCCGCTGATCGCGCCCGGCGTAGCGCGCTCGCGGGTCACCGTCACACACGACTTTCGCGCCGGCCTCGCCGGCGGCGGGCGGGTGCTTGCGCTCGGGCACGGCGGCTCGGTCGCCTACGAGGGTCCCGCGGAGGGTCTCTCGACGGCCGACGCGGAGGCGATCTACCGGGAGACGCCGCGATGAGGGCGTTCTCGGCGATCCTCGCCAAGGACCTCCGGGTCGAGCTGCGCACGCTCCAGTCGGTCCCCGGGATGGTGCTGTTCGCGGTCACCACGTTCGTGCTGTTCAGGTTCGGGCTCGACCGCACGTCGCTCGAGGGGGACCTCGCCGCGGGGGTGCTGCTGGCCACGGTGCTGTTCGCGGCGATTCTCGCCGTCAACCGCCTGTTCGTGGCCGAGCGCGATCAGGGCGGCCTCGACGCGATCCGGCTCGCCCCCGTGGACGCCACCTCCCTGCTCGCCGCCAAGGCCACCGCGCTGGTCGTCTACCTTCTCGTTCTCGAGGCCGTCACGCTCCCCGTCTTCGCCGTCTTCTTCCTCGACAGCTGGGCCGCGCTGCCGCCGCTGATGCTCGTGCTGGTGCTCGCGGACGTGGGCCTCGCTGCAACCGGGGCGCTGATCTCCTCGCTCGCCACCGGCTCGCGCGCCCGCGACCTGCTCGTCCCGCTCGTGCTCCTGCCCCTGCTCGTCCCGCTGATGATCGCGGCCGCGGGAGCTGCCGAGCCGCTGCTCGCCGCGGGCGGGCCCGAGTACGGCCGCGTTGCAAGCTGGCTGGCCGTGCTCGGGCTCTACGATGTTGTGTTCCTCCTGGTCGGATACGGAGTGTTCGACTTCGTCCTGGAGGACTGAGTCACTTGCGAGGCCTCCGCACACTCTCGATCGCCACGGTCGCGGCCATCGTCGCGGGGGTCGCGCTCGTCTTCTTCTACGCGCCGCTCGACGCCGACCAGGGCTTCATCCAGAAGATCTTCTACCTGCACGTCCCGCTCGGGATCGTCGCGCTGGCCGGGTTCATGGTCGCCGCCGTGCACGCGATCCGCCACCTGCGGAGCGGCGATCCGATCCACGACGCCCGCTCGTACGTCTCGATCCACATCTCGGTGATCTTCGGGGTGGCCGTGCTCGCCACCGGGTCGATCTGGGCGCGCGCCTCGTGGGGCAAGTGGTGGGTGTGGGACGAGCCGACCCTGGTCAGCTTCCTGATCGTCTTCCTGCTGTACGCGACCTACTATCCGCTGCGCTACGCGATCGAGGATCGCGATCGCCAGGCCCGCTACGCGTCGGTGTTCGCGATCATGGCCGGCGCCTTCGTGCCGCTCAACTTCCTCGCCGTGCGGCTCGCCGAGAGCCTCCTGCATCCGCGGGTGTTCGCCACCGCGGAGGGCGGGATGCCCGGACCGATGTGGCTCACCTTCCTGGTCTCGCTCGCCGGGATCGCCCTGCTGTGGCTGACCCTCGTGCGCTTCGAGCTTGCTGCCAAGGACGCATCGGCGCAGCTCGCCCGGCTGCGCCGCGCACTCGAGGCACCGGCGCGAGCCGCCCCCGCCCGGCGCGACCTCGCACGTTCTGGAGCGCGCTGATGCCCGCGCTGCCACTCGACGAGGCCGGGAAGTACGTCGCCGGGGCGTATCTGGTCTTCCTTGCGCTCGTGCTCGTGTACGTGGCGATCATGGCGGCGAAGCTGCAGCGGATCGATCGCGAGCTGCGCTCGCTCGCGACGCTCGCCGAGGGGCGCGGGGCGGACGCGCAGGGGGAGGGTGAGAGATGAGCGAGCTGCTCGCACTCGGGGTCTCGCACAAGACCGCGCCGCTGGACCTGCGCGAGCGGCTGGCGCTGCCCGAGGGACGCGCGGTCGGCGTTCTTGGCGAGCTGGTCGACTCCGAGCAGGTGCACGAAGCGGCGGCGCTCTCGACCTGCAACCGCACCGAGCTGTACCTGGTCGCCTCGGACCCGGTCGAGGCGGAGAGCCTGGCCCTCGGGATCCTCGCTCGCGAGGCGGGACTGAGGCCGACCGAGCTGCTCGGCCGCCTCTATTCGCTGCGCGCCACCGACGCCGCGGGCCACCTGTTCTCGGTCACCGCGGGGCTCGACTCGATGATCCTCGGCGAGGCGGAGATTCAGGGTCAGGTGAAGCGCGCGTACGAGCTGGCGCTGGTCGAGGGGGCGACCGGCCCGGTCCTCAACCGCCTGTTCCGGGGAGCGCTCGCGGCCGGAAAGCGGGCGCGCCACGAGACGGGAATCAGCGAGAAGGGGGTGTCGATCCCATCGGTCGCGGTCCAGCTCGCGCAGCACACGCTGGGCGATCTCGCTTCGGGCACCGTGCTGCTGGTCGGAGCCGGTGAGACTGCGGAGCTGACCGCGCGCGCGCTGTCGGCGCGCGGCGCCGAGGCGATCTTCGTCGCCAACCGCCACTACAGCCGCGCGATCGGTCTGGCGCAGAAGTTCGGGGGTCGGGCGGTGCGGATCGACCAGCTCCCGGCCCAGATGCAGGGCGCCGACATCGTCGTCTCCTCGACCAACTCGCCGCATCACATCGTCGAGCGCGAGGAGCTGGAGGTGGTGATGGAGCGGCGCGGGGGTCGCCCGCTGCTGCTCGTGGACCTCGCCGTGCCCCGGGACATCGAGCCGGCGTGCCGCGAGGTGACGGGGGTCAGCCTGTACGACGTCGACGACGTCCAGTCGATCGCGGAGCGGAACGCCTCCGGGCGCGAGGCGGAGGCGCGGCACGCCGCGCGCCTCCTCGAGGCCGAGCTGGCCCGCTTCGAGCGCTGGCTCGGCTCGCTCGAGGTGGTACCCACCGTGGCGGCGCTGCGCCATCGCGCGGACGAGATCGTCGAGCGCGTGCTGACCGAGAACGAGTCCCGCTGGGAGTCGCTCACCGAGGCCGACCGCGAGCGCCTGCGCGCGATGGCGCGCGCGATCGCCAACCGGCTGCTCCACGAGCCGACGCTGCGGCTCAAGCGCTCGGCGGACGACGAGGCCGCGTACCCCTACGTGCACGCGCTGCGCGAGCTGTTCGGCCTCGACGCGGAGACCGCTCCGCTCGAGGCCGAGGACGCCGAGGTGACGGAGCTCGAGGAGCGGCGGCGCGGGCGCGAGAGCGCGTAGAGGTCACCAGTGCGGCTCGGGACCAGGGGGAGCGCCCTGGCTCTGGCCCAGGCGGGGCTCGTCGCCGACGCGCTCGGGAAGGCCGAGATCGTGGCGATGAAGACCTCGGGCGACGCTGGGGCGCGGGAGGGTCCCGCGGTGCCGGCGGGGGGTGGCGACAAGGCGCGGTTCGTGCGTGAGATCGAGCTGGCGCTGCTCGACGGGGAAGTCGACCTCGGCGTCCACTCGGCCAAGGACCTCCCTTCGGAGCTTCCGGAAGGGCTCGAGCTGGTGGGCGTTCCGCGGCGTGAGGACTCGGCCGATGCATACGTCGGGGAGGCCTCCTTGCTGGACGACGTCGCGCAGCGCGCCCGGATCGGGACCTCGAGCCTGCGCCGCCGCGCCCAGCTCCTTGCTGTGCGACCGGACCTGGAGGTCGAGGCGCTGCGGGGCAACGTCGACACGAGGCTGGGGCGACTCGCCGCGGGTGACTTCGATGGCATCGTGCTCGCCGCCGCCGGCCTGCGGAGGCTGGGGCGCGAGAAGGAGATCGCCTTCCGCTTCGATGCCGACGTGATGACCCCCGCCGCCGGACAAGGGGCGCTCGCGCTGGAGGCGAGACGCGGGGATTCCTCGGCCGCGCAGGCCGCGGCGGCGCTCACCGACAGCGCGGCGCTCGTCGAGCTGACCGCGGAGCGGGCCGCGGTGGCCGAGCTCGACGCGACCTGCCGCACGCCTGTCGGGGTTCGCGCGGAGCTGTCCGGGAAGCGGCTGCGAGCCGACGCCTTCGTCGGCCTGCCGGACGGAAGCGAGTGGGTGCGCGACACGCTCGAGGGCGACCCGGAGAACCCGGTGTCGCTGGGCCGGGCGCTGGCGGAGCGGCTGCTGTCCGCCGGCGCGGGTGAGCTGCTCGAGCGCGCTGGTGCGATGGCATGACCGCACGGTCGGGAGTCGTGTACCTCGTCGGGGCCGGGCCGGGCGACCCGGGCCTGATCACCACGCGCGCTGTGGAGCTGATCGAGACCGCGGACGTGATCCTGCACGACCGCCTGATCCCGTCCGGGGCGCTCGAGGCGGCGCGGGCGGACGCGGAGCTCGTCTACGTCGGCAAGCGTCCCGGGGAGCAGGCAATGCCGCAGGGCGAGATCGAGCAGCTGATGGCGGAGCGCGCCCGGGCCGGGAAGAGCGTCGTCCGCCTCAAGGGAGGAGACCCGTTCACGTTCGGCCGCGGTGGCGAGGAGGCCGAGGCGCTGGCCGGCGCGAGCGTCCCGTTCGAGGTCGTTCCCGGCGTGACCGCGGGCGTCGCGGCACCGGCGTACGCGGGTATTCCGGTCACCCACCGAGACGATGCCTCGGCCGTCGCCTTCGTCACGGGACACGAGGATCCCGAGAAGGAGGATTCCGCGCTCGACTGGGAGGCGCTGGCGCGCTTCCCCGGCACGCTCGTGATCTACATGGGCGTCAAGCGGCTGCCGGATATCGCGGGGCGCCTGATCGCGGCCGGGCGCGACGCGGCCGAGCCGGCGGCCGCGGTGGAGCGCGGGACGCTGCCGGGCCAGCGAACGGTCACCGCGCCGCTGGGTGAGCTCCCCGGGGCAGCGGACGGAGCCGCGCTGGGGCCGCCGGCGGTGGTCGTCGTCGGGCCGGTGACGGCGCGGAGGGATGCGATCGCGTGGCTGGAGCGCCGGCCGCTGCACGGGCGACGGGTGGTGGTCACCCGCGCGCGGGCACAGGCCAGCGGTCTCGCCCGCACGCTCACCGCGCTCGGGGCCGAGGTGGTCGAGCTCCCAGCGATCCGGATCGAGCCGCGGATCGAGGGCGACGACGTCCGCCGCGCGGTGGACGACATCTACTCCTACGCGCTCGTCTGCCTGACCAGTCCCAACGGGGCGCGGCTCCTGTTCGAGGCGATGGCGGAGGCCGGGCGCGACGCCCGAGCGCTGGCCAACGCGACGGTCGCCGCGATCGGCGCGGGCACCGCCGCGGCGCTGCGCGAGCACGGCGTGATTGCCGACGTCCTCCCCGAGGAATCGGTTACCGAGGCGATGGCCGAGGCGCTGGCCGACCTGGAGGTCGAGGGGCGCCCGGTGCTCGTCGCCCGCGCCGCCGAGGCGCGCGACGTGCTGCCCGACGCGCTGCGCGAGCGGGGCGCCGAGGTCGACGTGGTGGCGCTCTACGAGACGGTGGCCGAGCGCCCCGAGAAAGAAGCGATCGAGGCCGCACAGGACGCCCACTACGTGACGTTCACCTCGTCATCGACGGTGCGGAACTTCGTCGAGGCCGTGGGCGACGGCTTCCCGCCCCGCGCGCGCGTCGTCTCGATCGGCCCGATCACCAGCGCCGCCGCGCGCGAGGCCGGACTCGAGGTTCACGTCGAGGCCGAGCGCCACGACATCGACGGGCTGGTCGAGGCGCTGCTCGAGGAAGCGCGCTCAGGCTGATGACCGAACCGAGGCCGATCACCTTTCTCTCCGACTACGGATACGAGGACGAGTTCGCGGGCGTCTGCCGCGCGGTGATCGCCCGCATCGCGCCCGCTGCGCCGCTGATCGAGCTCACGCACGGCGTGCCGCGCGAAGACGTTCGGCGCGGTGCGGTGATGCTCGCGGACGCGCTGCCCTACGCGCCCGCGGGCGTGCACCTCGCGGTGGTCGACCCGGGCGTCGGCACCGGGCGCCGCTCGATTGCGGTGGGGACCGCCGAGGACCGGGTCCTGGTCGGGCCGGACAACGGGCTGCTGTGGCCGGCGATCGAGGCGCTCGGCGGCGCGCTCGAGGCGGTCGACCTCTGCAGCTCCCCGTTCCGGCTCGAGCCGGTCTCGGCGACCTTCCACGGGCGCGATCTGTTCGCCCCGGTGGCCGCCCGGATCGCGCTCGGGGCGAAGCTCAACGAGGCCGGTGAGCCGATCGAGCCCGACTCGCTGAAGCGCCTCGAGCTGCCCGCGGCGCGGGTCGAGCAGGACCTGGTCGTGGCCCAGGTTCTCTACCTCGACCGGTTTGGCAACGCGACGCTCGGCGTCCGCTCCGAGGAACTCGAGGGCGGGCCGCTGCACCCGGGGGGCTCGCTCACCGTCGCGGCCGGCGATTCCACGCGCGAAGCCAGATTCGTCCGCGCCTTCGCCGACGTCGGAGAGGGGGAGGTGCTCGTCTACGAGGACTCCTCACGCAGGCTCGCGATCGCCGTCAACCGTGGCAGCGCCGCGGAGGCGCTCGGGGTGCGGCCGGGGGACGAGGTCACCCTGGCGCCCGCGCGATGAGCTTCGGCAGCCCGCGCCGCCACTACCGCCGCACGGACTCGACCAACGAGCGCGCCCGCGAGCTGGCGGAGGCCGGCGCGCCGTCGGGAGCCGTCGTCACCGCCGCCGAGCAATCGTCGGGCCGGGGGCGGCAGAGTCGAGCCTGGTCGGCGCCGGCCGGCAAGGCGCTTCTGTACTCGGCGATCCTCAGCCCGCTGGAGGAGCGACACGGGCTGCTCCCGCTCGCCGTGCCGCTTGCGGTCTGCGAGGCGGTCGAGTCGCTGGCCCCGGTGAGCTGCCGGGTCAAGTGGCCGAACGACGTGTGGATCGAGGAGGAGAAGGTGGCAGGCGTCCTGATCGAGGCTCGCCCGCCGCGCTGGGCGGTGATCGGGATCGGCCTCAACGTGGCCATCGAGCCCGAGGAGTTCCCCGCTGAGCTGCGCTGGCCCGCGACCTCGGTCGGCCGCGGCGTCAGCGTCCCCGCCGCGCTCGCGGTGCTGAACGTGCGGCTCGGCGAGGCGGTGGGGCTCGCGGCGGATCGGGTGCTAGAGGAATACGGGAAGCGCGATGCGCTTCGCGATCTCCAGATCGCATGGGAGGGCGGTCCGAAGGGATCGGAGAGCGGCCGGGGAAGGGCCGATGGGATCGACGAGGCGGGGAACCTGGTGGTCGAGACCGAGGGCGGGAGGCGCCTCGCGCTCGGCGCAGGCGAGGTCCACCTGACGCTCGACTAGGCGGTCGCCCTTTCCGCCTTGCGGCTTCCGGCCTGGCCTCCGTTCGGCTTGCCGTCCCGCCCTGACTTCGTGCGCCGGCGTCGGCGCTTGCCGCCCGACTTGGGGAAGTTGCGCAGCAGCTCGCGAGCGACGCCGGAGGGCTTTCGAGACGTCCGCATCCGTGCGCCGCGCAGGGCCTCCTCGGCCTCGGGCGTGTGGGCGACAGCCGCCGCCAGCAGCGCGACCGCGAGCCGGCGATCGTGCTGGCGCGCCGCGTGGACCATCCGGCGCGCGTTGCGACCGTGCGCGCGGCCCGAGGAGTTGACGAACAGGCCGAGCAGCCGCTTGGTCTCCGGCCAGCGCTGCACCGCGTACTCCTCGTGCAGCTCGCGCGTGAACGACGCCAGCCGCCACACCCACGCCTGTGCCTGGTCGCGCCTGCCGATCCGCCGCTCCGCGAGCGCCTGAAGCAGCACCTTGGTGCCCGCGCGCTTCTCCTCGCGGGACCAGCCGCCCACCATGTCGGTCGCCTCGTCAAAGGAGTCCGGATCGCGCAGCGCCGCGATCTCCCCAAGCGCCTTGAGGCGAAGCTGGTGGTTGGGATTCCGCTGCACGCAGGTGAGCAGGAAGCGCTTGCGCAGCTCCTTGGACTGGTCGTGCTGCATCATCGCCTTCGCGCGGCGCCAGTTGTTCGGCGTCACGCGCGCACCCGCCAGCGCTGCCCAGGCATGCTGCTCGGAGTAGTTCAGGTGCTCGACGGCGATCCGCCACAGCTCGCGCTCGAGCACCGCGAGTCGCCGCTCGGGCTCGGCCGACACGGGGACGATGCGGCGCTCCACCCGCACCCTTCGTCCGCGACCGCGCCGCACCGGGCCGACCACGATCGCTCCGCCGCGATAGACGTCCCGGTCGAGCAGGCTGTGGAGGGTGATGATCGTCTCGTCGTGCGTCGTCGCCGGGTGCACCAGGTCGATCACGATCCCGGCCTCCTTGCCCGGCGCGCGGCGGGTCACCCGACCGACCCGCTGCTGGTACACGCGCCGCGACGCCGTCGGCGCGAGGTGCATGCAGATCGTCGCCCGGGGAGAGTTCCATCCCTCCGCCAGCAGCATCGCGTTGCAGAGCACGTCGACCTCGCCGCGCTCGAACGCCGCGAGGATCTCGGCGAGCTCGCGCTTCGGGGTCTCGCCCGAGACCGGTCGCGCGTCGAGCCCGGCCTCCTGGAGGGCATCGGCGACGTGGTGGGCGTGGCGCACGCCGGCGGTGTAGATGACGCCCGGGACCTTGCGGAAGCGTGAGCGATAGAGGTCGGCGACCGCGACGTTGAAGGGCTGCTGGTCCAGCAGCTTCGCGAGCTCCTCCTGGTCGAAGTCCTGGTCCACCTCGCCCTTTCGCAGCGGCACCTTGGCGATCGTGCGCACGCCCGGACCCGGCGGAATTCGTATGCACCGCAGGGGGGAGATGACGCCGCGCCGCGCAGCCTGGGCGAGGTCGAAGCGGGAGGTCTGGGTGGGGAAGAGGTCCGCGACGTGGCGGGCGATCAGCGCCCCGGTCGCGGTCATGCCGATGAACACCGGGCCCTGCCAGCTGCGGATGCAGGCGCTGGTCTTCTCGCCGAGCGCGGTGTGGGCCTCGTCGCAGACGACGATCGCGTACGCCTCGGAGATCCGGCTGGCGTTGCGGACGAACCACTGGTAGGTCTCGACCGTGACCGGCCCGTAGGGATGGTCCTCGCCGTTCATGAGCGGCGGCGAGAGGCGCTCGCCGTAACCGCGGTCCTTGATCTCGCCGATGAACTGGTCCACGAGGTTGCGCCGGTGGGTGAGGATCATGACGCCGCCGGTGCGCGACGCCTCGATGAAGCCGACCGCCGCCACCGTCTTGCCGGCCCCCGTCGCGTGCTCGAACCAGAACCGCCGGCTCGCGCCGGGATCCTCCGGTGCCTCCTCGATCACCTCTTCCTCGGCGCCCGGCTCATCCCAGTCCTGAGGCTCCTCGTCCGGGGCGAGCAGCTCTTCCTCCTCAGCGCCCGCGGGGCCGTTCGAGCCTGCCGCCCCCTGCCCGTTTGCCCGCCCGGACCCGGCACGCGCCGCCGGGCCGTTGGGGCCGCCGTTCAGCGCCGGCCCCTCGACCTCGGCGACCAGCGCCGCGAGAGTGCCCGCGAGCGCGTCGACTTGGTGGGCGGAGAGCTCAGCGCCGTCGGCGAGATGCGGCGTCTCCTCCGACAGCAGGCGCTCCAGCCCGAGCAGGAGCGAGTAGTCGCGGCGCCACTCGATCGAGGGGTTCTCGCGGCCGGCGTCGATCTCCTCGAGCGCCGCATCGACCGCGAGGCGCCGGGCGCTGCCGGGACCGAGGTCCTTGAGCTTCTCGCCGTCGAGCAGGATCGGCTCGCGCGTGAACTCTTGCGCGCGCTCGAGATCGGCGCGCTTGATGCTCGCGCTCGAACGCCTCTTTGCCACGCTCGTGGCCTCGGAGCTGTCAGCCATGGTGGGCCATCGCTCTCGCGCTCTCCCGAAATGCGCGACTCGCATGGGGAGCGCAGTGAAGTCCGTGGAGGCTCGCCGGACCCGGTTGCTGTATAGCCGGGCCGGACGCCCTCCCTCGCGGTCCAGATTCCCGGTGGACCGCTGTCTATTAAATCATCCGGACGACCCGGATGGCCGTACGGTTGAATGTAGCGATGAGCAGGCGCAAACAATTGGCCGCGGCGCTGGTCGCCGCCTATGCGCTCGCGCTCGGCGCCTGCGGAGGCGGCGAGGAAGGCGGCTCGACCGCGGCGCCCGACTTCGAGGCGAGCCTCAAAGGCGCGCCCCCGAAGCTCGCCGCGCTTCACGATCAGCAGGACGAGCTGCTTCCCGGCGGCCCCGAGGCCTTCGAGGGCCGCCTGGGCGAGCTGCGCGGCTACCCGGTCGTGGTCAACAAGTGGGCCTCGTGGTGCGGTCCGTGCCGCGCCGAGTTCCCCTACTTCCAGTCCCAGGCCGCGAAGCACGGCAAGGACGTCGCCTTCCTGGGCGTGAACTCGAACGACGGCGAGGACTCGGCGCGCGACTTCCTCGCCGAGTTCCCGGTTCCCTACCCGAGCTACCTCGACCCCAAGCTCGAGATCGCGGCGCTGTTCGACGCCGCGGTCGAGTTCCCGGCGACCGCCTTCTACGACTCCGACGGCAAGCTCGCATACGTGAGGCGCGGCGGCTACGCGAGCGAGGGCGAGCTCGCGGCCGACATCGAGCGCTACGCGCGGTAGGGCGCCGCCCGGCGGCTCGCGTGGTCGATAATGGGAGCATGATGAACCGCCGCGCGATGCGGCTGCTCCTCTCAGGCGCGCTGGCGCTCCTGGGCGCGCTGATGCTCGCGGGCGGCGCGGGCGGGCAGGGGAGCGGGGTCGCCTACTCGATCGAGCTCCCGGGGACGATCGACCCGGCGACCGAGCAGTGGCTGGGCCAGGCGCTCGACGAGGCCGCCGAGCAGGGCGCCGAGGTGGCGATCATCCGCATCGACACGCCGGGCGGGCTCGACAGCTCGACCCGCGAGATGGTCCAGGACATCATCGACGCGCCGCTGCCGGTGATCACCTACGTCTCTCCCGACGGCGCGAGAGCCGCCTCGGCAGGGCTGTTCATCACCGAGGCGTCCGACGTTGCCGCGATGGCGCCGCAGACCAACATCGGCTCCGCGACCCCGATCTCGATCGGGCCGGGCGAGACGGACAAGGTGCTCGGGAGGAAGATCGAGAACGACGCCGCGGCCTACGTGCGCGCCTTGGCCGAGGAGCACGGTCGCAACGGGGACCTCGCCGAGAAGATGGTCACCGACGCCGTCAACGTCACCGCCGACGAGGCCGAGCGGCGTGGTCTGATCGACGCGATCGCGTCGAGCGAGCGCGAGCTGCTCGACGAGCTGGACGGGTTCAGGGTCCAGGGCCCGAAGAAGCAGCGGCTGAAGACGGCCGGGCTCGAGATCCAGCATCGCGACATGCCGCTTCAGTACGACCTGCTGCAAATCATCGTCAATCCTACGATCGCCTACCTGCTGCTGACCGCCGGGCTGGTTGGCCTCGCCGTGGAGCTGTTCAGCGGGGGAAGCACGATCGTGCCCGGCGTGCTCGGTGCGATCTCGCTGCTGCTGGGCCTGTACGGCACGGCTCAGCTCCCGGTGACGCTGGTCGGGATCCTGCTGCTCGCCGGAGGCGTCGCCCTGATCATCGCGGAGGCCCATCTGCCGACCCACGGCATCCTCGGCGCCGCCGGGGTCGCGGCGCTCGTCGTCTCGGGTCTGGTGCTCTACAACACGGATTCGGACGCGCTCGGGGTGTCGGCGCCCGTGGTCATCGCCACCGGGTTGCTGCTCGGGGGGTTCATGGCCTTCGCGGTGCAGCGCACGGTGCTGGCCCACCGCCGGCCCGTGATGACCGGCTGGGAGGAGATGGTCGGCGCGACCGGCGAGGTCCGCCAGCCGCTCGACCCGGTCGGCCAGGTGTTCGTCGAGGGCGCGCTGTGGCGGGCCCGGGCGGCGGACGAGGCGACCAGCCTCGACCGCGGGTATAGAGTCCAGGTCGATTCCGTCGACGGTCTCACCCTGATCGTGCGCCCGCTCCCTCCCGGCGAGGACGATGAAGCGGGCGCGGGGCGGGAGCGGGTCGCGGAGGAGAAGGCACAGGAAGGAGCTGCATAGTGGGAGTTGCGATAGCCGTCGTCGGCGTACTTGCGCTCTTGGTTGTGATCCTGCTCGCGTCGTCGATCAGGGTGCTGCGCGAGTACGAGCGCGGGGTGATCTTCCGGCTGGGGCGGCTGATCGCCCAGAAGGGACCGGGGCTGATCCTGCTGATCCCGATCATCGACCGCATGGTCAGGGTCGACCTGCGCACGGTGACGCTCAACGTGCCCCCGCAGGAGGTGATCACGCGCGACAACGTCACCGTGCGGGTGAACGCGGTCGCCTACTTCCGCGTCGTGGATCCCAACCGCGCGATCACCGAGGTGGAGAACTTCCTGCTCGCGACCTCCCAGATCTCCCAGACGACGCTGCGCTCGGTGCTCGGCAAGGCCGAGCTCGACGCGCTGCTCGCCGAGCGCGAGCAGCTCAACGCCCAGCTGCAGCAGATCATCGACGAGCAGACCGAGCCGTGGGGAGTCAAGGTGACCACGGTCGAGGTCAAGGACGTGGAGCTGCCGGCGGAGATGCAGCGTGCGATCGCGCGCCAGGCCGAGGCCGAGCGGGAGCGCCGCGCCAAGATCATCAACGCCGAGGGCGAGCTCCAGGCCAGCCATAAGCTCTCCGAGGCGGCCGGCGTCATCGCGCGCCAGCCGCTCGCGATGCAGCTCCGCTATCTCCAAACCCT
>Ga0184637_10000331_pt1 | contig 35138 bp, 42 predicted proteins | sample PLM3_127_b2_FD_133143 | JGI IMG/M metagenome (GOLD analysis project Ga0184637, IMG submission 133143) | Groundwater sediment microbial communities from an aquifer in East River, Colorado, USA - PLM3_127_b2 | ecosystem: Environmental > Terrestrial > Soil > Riparian zone | place: USA: East River... | reverse complement strand
GAAACTGCGATTCAAGCGAAAACAACCGACTCCCCTCTACTACTACCGGGCACTGCAGACCCTCAGAGATCCTCTCCATTTCCGGGCTCCGCGGACATCATCGAAGACCCGGACTCGGTGAAGTTAGACATGACTCTCGTGTTGAATGACATCCTCGCGGGGTGTGCGTTGGCACTGAAGGGAGAGACATCCGTCCCACCTGTAATCAAAATAGATGAGCGTCACCTTGGTATCCTTCGGGGTCACGGTCTCTATTTTTTGTTGCAGTCGCTGGATGCAGGCTCGGGTCCACATCGCATGTTCTTCCCGTTGGATGTACCAAAGTCGATCGTCTCTGAATCCGAAACTCGCATCGCGAACGATCGCAAAGACTTTTTCCACAAGTGCGTGCTGCTCCGGGCGCAACGAGTCTGTTTGTTTCTCTTTCCGGCCTGATTGTCTAAACCACATGACTGTCTCCGAGGTCATAGCCCGCTCACGCGCCGCGTGTAGCACTTTCCACAGGAGCTCTACCGCCCCGAAGATCGTGGCAAACACCACCACGACCGCGGCGGCGGCGCACACAGCCAGCACGTCATTCAGCATGATCCTCCCCCGCTTCGAGTTCTCGGTTCCATCGCGTTCACCGCCCCTACATTCCCTTACTCTGTCGATCTACCCGGTACGAAAGCGGAGAGGGTCTCTCAAGTTTTGTGAGTGCCCACAAGCGACTCCCCGTCGATATCGCCCTGCTCGCAAAGCTCATCGAAGCTTTTCATCTGTCGCATCTTGGTCCTCCGATCCCGGTGCACGTGTGAGCCCCGCTCCGACAGCCTGGGAAGTTCGGGGGGGATCAGCAGGCTACACATGCAACGCCCTCAAGGCCGCGAGCCTGAGTCGGAGGTGACTCCCGAGGGAGCCACTTCCCCGGGCTTACTGGCCGCCGATCACCACGGTGAAGGTGACCGTCTCCTCCTTGTACGGTGACGGGATGTACGTGAGCTCGAGGCGAATCTCCCTGAGTTTCTTCGCCTTCAGGGCCTCGGCGGGGAAGTCCACGTCCAGGGACTGGGTCGCATCCTGGCCGGGGTCGAGCCGCTCGGCGCCGTACGTGGCAAACTTAATGGTCGGTTCGGTCCGTGTCTCCTCGAGCTTCATCGGCTGCCCCTGGGCGTCGATGTACTGGATCTTTCCCCCAACAAGGCGGACAGCCTGATCCTTAGAGCTATTCTTCAGCTTGAGCGTCCCCGTGAGCTTTGCCGGGGAGACGACGCGGCCGGAGCCTTTCTCGACCCGCTCCGTGACCTTCATCTCCGTGACATCGCCTGTCACGATCCCGGCCTTCACCTTCACCGAGGCCGGCGTCACCGTGTAGGTCTTGTCCTCGATCACCGCTGCCGTCCCTGACGGCTGCTGGGAGCAGCCGAGGGTCATCACCGCCACCGCTGTGGCCACGATCGTCACGCCTACCCATTTCCACATGGTCGCCTCCTCCTCGCAGAGACGCTAACAGTCAGCGTTTGTCGTCGTAAGGTTTGTTGCCGGGCGCAGAGCCCTATTTGCTGCGCTTCGTCTCGTCGCTGGATCGCTCCCCCCGAATCTCCTCACTTCCGGCGCCCCTGCTGCTCACGACTGTTCGGCTGCCGCTGGATTCCAGACCGCCGATCCCCGGCTTCCCCCTCAGCTCGCCCTGCTTGGCGCGCCACGCGCCGGATGTGGCGCACCGCCTTGGCCTGACCCTCAACGTTGGCGAGGAGGTTCCGGTCGCCATCCCGCTTTAGCCCCTCCTCGATCAGCGCCCGGAGCACGATCTGAAGGCTCACGGGAAGCTTGAGCGTGGTCGTCGCCTTCCCCGCAAGAACCCGGGTCCGATCCACGAGGTCCTGGGGAAGAACGAGGAGGACTCTGGTCTTATTCGCGAACATCACACCTCACACCTCCTCTACCTTTACGATATATTTTATACTTGACATATAATTTATATTGATGATATATGTAAAGTCAAGCGAAAAATGAAAGGGCAGGCGGAGGGCCGAAGCACCGGGTGAAAAAGGAGGAAGACTCATGAATCTCGAAATGGTCGCGACGTGGGTTCTCGTAGGTCTGATTGCCGGCTGGCTGGCCGGAATCGTCATGAAGGGCGGAGGGTACGGGCTGATCACGGACATCGGCCTCGGTCTCGGCGGGAGCATCATCGGGAGCTGGATCTTCCAGGCCCTGGGGATCGCTCCGGGAGCAGGGTGGTTCACGATGGTCGTCGTCGCGTTCGTCGGAGCGGTCATTCTGATCGCCGCCCAGCGCAAGGTCTACGCGCACGCCTAGGAACGTGAACCCCACGGACGACCTCGACCTTTAGTTTCTAAGCGGATTCTAAATGTCAGAGATTGTCGTCGCCGCCGTGACGCTGATCATCGCCGAGACGTTGCTCATCGGCCAGTTCCTGCTTCACCGCGCGGCGCGCATAGTTGCTTGCCTCCCCGATGCGCTGCGTCTCGCCACAAAGCGTGTATCATGACTGCTGTGCCTTCGGCAATCCATCAAGTCCATCAAGTCGCTCTCGCCATGGCGCTCGCCCGCGCGGAGGAGGAGGTTGTCCGAACGGCAGTGGAAGCAGTCCTGTCGGCGGTAGGCGTCGAAGCCGCCGTGCTCCACCTCCTTGACCCCTCCCGGCAAATCTTCGCGTTAAAAGCTGCCGCCGGTTTCTCCCCGGCCATCTTCGAGAAGCTCCAAAGCTACCACGCCGAGGATACGCCGGTGTGCGTGACGGCGATGACGACAATGCGTCCCCTCGCTTCTCCTGTCGAGACATACGCCATCTCGGCGGTCCGCAGTGCCCTTGAATCTGAGGGCATCCGCTTTATGGCCTGTGCTCCACTCCTCGCAAAGGGGGAGGTTCTGGGTGTCGTGCAAGTGGCGCGGCGGGCCAATGAGCCCTTCAGCGATGACGACCTGGCATCTCTCCTCACCATCGGCAGCATCGTGGGGGTGGCGGTAGAGCGCGCCGTGCTCTCTGGGGAGCTAACGAGAAGCCGCGACCAGCTGCGTGCGCTCGCCGCTGGCAACGTCCAGGCGAGAGAAGAGGAAGCCCGACGGATCGCCCATGAACTGCATGACGAGGCGGGACAACTTCTGACGCGAGTGCATCTCGCGGTCGACGAGATCGTGAGCGAGTTGCCGCCTCCCCAGCGAGCGAAGCGATCGGAAGAGGTCACGAACCTCTTGGATCAGGTCTACGACCAGCTGCGACGCGTCGCCCAGGAACTGAGGCCCACGATCCTGGATGACTTGGGGCTCCGACCCGCGCTGGAGTTCCTCGCTCAAGGGATCTCCGCGAGGACCAAGCTCGCCGTCTCGATCGAAGGCTCAATCCCGCAGCGACCTCCGCCGGATATCGAGACAGCCCTGTATCGCATCGTTCAGGAGGCCCTCACGAACGTGAGCAAACATGGCGGCGCGACACAAGTCACGATCCAGCTCCGACTGGAAGGCGGAGGTATCCGCTGCTCGATCAGAGATGACGGCCGCGGCTTTGACGTCACGACCGCGCTTTCCCGGTACCGCGAGCGGGGCCTGGGCCTGATTGGCATTCAAGAGCGCGTTGCGGCCCTGCACGGGACGCTCGAGATCAGGTCAGCTGCCGGCCAGGGCACCGAGCTCCAGGTCACGATCCCTCTGGAGAGTGCCTCAGCCTCCTCGAGCGTGTGAGTGAGCTTTGGCGGCAGCGTCCACCATCGTCCCGGGTGTTTCCCCGACCGGCGTTTCGGGTATTCACCCGATTGCTTCGCGCTCCTGAGTTCAGCACAATGGGAGCTGGACGGTTCTCCCTGCGCGACCGAGGGAAGGGTGTGATGTAATGGCTTCTGTGGTCATCGTCGACGATGACCCGCAGTTTCGGGCAGTGCTCAGCCGACTCCTTGAGAGGGAGCCGGAGCTTCGCATCGTCGACGAGGCGGGGGACGGCGAGGCTTCCGTGCGATCCGTCCGCGAGACCGCTCCAGACGTGGTCTTGATGGACATTCGCATGCCGGGCATTGACGGCCTGGAGGCGACACGGAGGATCAAGACCGAGCGGCCCATGACGAAGATCGTCATCCTGACGAGTTTCGCAGAGGAAGCCTACAGGAGGGCGGCGAGCGAAAGCGGCGCCGACGCCTTCCTCGTGAAGAAAATGCTGACCCGTGAGCTTCTTCCCACCATCCGGCGGGTGTTGGCCGGAGATCCGGATCGGCGGACCGCGTAGGGAAGTTTGGCCGTGCCGCTCCGGGTCCTTCTCGCTGACGACCACCCGATTGTCCGGCAGGGCCTTCGTGGGGTCCTCGAACGCAGCGGGCTCGAGGTCGCGGCCGAGGCCTCGGACGGGCTTGAGGCCGTGCGGGTGGCTGGAGAGTTAGGTCCGGACGTCGCTATCCTCGATATTGCGATGCCCGGCATGAACGGCGTCGAGGCCGCCAGGGAAATCCTGAAGGTCGCCCCACGAACCAAAATCATCCTGCTCACCATGCACAGGGAAGATCAGTATGTCGTCGAGGCTCTGCGAGCCGGCATCAGCGGCTACGTCCTGAAGACCCAGTCGGCCACCGACCTGACGCAGGCGATCCAAGAGGTTTCCCGAGGCGGGACTTATCTGAGCCCGGGGATCTCCCATGCGGTGGTGCACGCACTACGGTCCAAGGCCGACGCGCCTTCGGATCCCCTGACGGCCCGCGAGCGCCAGGTCTTGAAGCTCATTGCCGAGGGCAAGGCAACCAAGGAGGTTGCACAGATCCTCGGCATCAGCGTCAAGACCGCCGAGTCTCACCGCAGCAGAATCATGGAGAAGCTCGACGTCCATGAAACGGCCAGCTTGGTGCGGTACGCCGTGCGCCAAGGTCTGATCCAGCCCTAATCCTCTCGCGATTCCGCTGGGGATGCCCGGGGGCTCTTTCGGGGTTTCCCCGACTCCTGAGCCGGTATTTTTCACCCCCTCGATCCCCGAAATCCACCTGATTGACCTCCGCCAGCCGCTCCGCAATGCTCTGAAGGTAGCGAGCATGCGTCCGGATCTCGTGCTCATGAATCTCGAGATGCCAGGAATGAGCGGCCTCGAGGCCATGCGGCGTCTCAAAACCGAGCCGGACGCCCCGCGCGTGATCATCATGACGCTCCACGAAGAGAATCGCTCTCTGGGCCGGCCCGGAGGGGGGGACGGCTAAGTTGGGACTTCGAAGCCTGCTTCACCGCGCGGCGCGCAGGCGGGCGAAGTTCTTGCTGGAGGAGCGCTTGCGGTTCGAGACGCTCCTCTCAGAACTTTCGGCAGGGTTGATTCACGTCCCGGCCAGCGATATCGACGCGGCGCTCGAGCGCGGGCTCCAGCAGGTCGCCGCGTTCCTGGGCGTGGATCGAGGCTATCTCGACAAATACATTGGAGGCGGGCCGGGGGTCCGCATCTCGTGGGCGCCGACGGGCATGGAGGAGTCGCCGCGGGTCATGGACGCCGGCCTATTCCCCTGGTCTGCCGAGACACTGAGGCGCGGAGACGTCGTCCGATTCTCTCGGATCGATGAACTTCCGGAGGCGGCGGCGATCGATCGGGCAAGCTATGAGCGCGTGGGCACGCGCTCGAAGGTGGCGCTCCCGTTGCGCGCCGGCGGCCCCATACTCGGCGTGCTCTCCTTCGGCTCCGTTCATGGCGAACGCGCCTGGCCCGACGAGCTGGTCGAGCGGCTCCACCTCCTGAGCCAGGCCTTCGCCAGCGCCTTGGAGCGAAAGCGGATGGAGCTCTCGCTCGCTGAGCGCCTGCGCTTCGAGAAACTCCTCTCCTCCCTGTCGGCCGCGTTCAGCCATCTGTCGGCCGTCGAATTCGATCGAGAGGTCCAGCGCGGGCTTCGCCAGGTCGCCGACTTTCTGGGTGTTGATCGCGGCAGTTTGATCGAGTTCTCCCGGGACGGCAGGACGAGTCGTTCATGGGCGATCGAGGAATGGATGGATGTAGGGGAGTTCCCGTGGATGGCCGCCCGGCTGCAACGCGGCGACGTCGTCAGCGTTTCGCAGCTCGAGGAGCTTCCGGACGAGGCGGCGGTAGATCGGCAGAGCTATCTCACGCACCGCGTCAAGCCCCAGGTCGCGGTGCCTCTGCTGGCGGGTGGGACCGTCGTGGGAGGGCTTGTGTTCAGCACGGTCGGTGCCGAGCGCGCGAGGTCGGAGGAGCTGATACAGCAGCTCCGCCTCCTCGGGGAAGTCTTTGCCAATGCGTTATCGCGCAAGCAAGGGGAACTCGAGGCCCAGCGGCTCCGGCAGGATCTGGCGCACATCGGTCGGGTCTCGGCCCTGGGAGAGCTCACCGCGTCGCTGGCCCATGAGCTGAACCAGCCGCTGACCGCGATCCTCGCGAACGCTCAGGCGGCCGAGCGCCTCCTCGCGGCCGACGTCTTGAATCTCGAGGAGATCCGTGAGATCTTGAAAGACATCGTCGACGACGACAAGCGGGCCGGTGACGTGATCCGCCGACTGCGCGCCCTGCTCAAGAAGGGCGACCTCGAGTGCGTGTCTCTCGACCTCAACGAAATAGCCAGTGAAGTGGCATGGCTTGTGAGGAACGATGCGCTCACCCGCAACGTGTCGATGAGCCTCGAGCTTGTCCCCGGCCTCCCGAGGGTGCGCGGCGACCGGGTCCAGCTCCAGCAGGTGGTGCTGAACCTGGTGCTCAATGGCCTGGAAGCCATGCGGGAGCCCTGCGCGGGTAATCGGACCCTCGTCATCCGGACGGCCAGGGACGGCGCGGCGGCCGTCAGGCTCGCGGTGCAGGACTCAGGGATCGGGATCGACGAGGCGAACGCAGACCGCATGTTCCAACCGTTCCACACGACCAAGGCCCAGGGACTGGGGATGGGCCTGGCCATCACGCGCACCATCATCGACGCGCACGGCGGCCGGCTGGGGGCCGCGAACAACATGCACGCCGGAGCGACATTCCATTTCACGCTGCCGGTGGGCACCGAGGACAAGCGATGAGGGCTGTCGCGCCGATGGTCTTCATCGTGGACGATGACCCGTCCGTGCAGAAGAGTCTGACTCGACTGCTTGCGTCGGCCGGGTACGCGGTCGAGGCGTTCGCGTCGGCCCGAGAGTTCCTGGCGCGCGAGCGGTACAACGGTCCGTCCTGCCTGGTGCTGGACGTGCGGATGCCCGGCCTCACCGGGCTCGAATTGCAGGAGGCGCTTCTCGCGGCGGGGCGCCGGATGTCCATCGTCTTCATCACGGGCCACGGCGATGTCCCGATGAGCGTCAGGGCCATGAAAGGCGGGGCGGTCGATTTTCTCACCAAGCCGTTCGATGTTAAGGCTCTCCTGAAAACCATTCAGCGGTGCGTGACGAAGGACGCGCAGGATCTGGGCGAAGAGGCCCGCGTCACGGAGATCCAGGAGCGCGTCAAGATACTGACCCGGCGCGAGACCGAGGTGTTCGCCCTCGTCGTGACCGGAATGCTGAACAAGCAGATCGCGTTCGAGCTCGGCATCAGCGAGAAGACGGTCAAGGTGCACCGCGCCCGGGTCATGGAGAAGATGCGGGCGGGATCGGTGGCCGAGCTGGTTCGGCTGGCTGACCGACTGGGCGTGATCGTGCCGAAGTCCTGATCGCCACCCCACCCGCGCCGCGCCTCCCTCTCCCGACGGTACCCGACCAAGGTCCAATAGCGCGCCCGCGTGCCGTCGCCTAGAGTCATCTTGAGGAGGGCTCTCCGTGACCCATGTGCCCGTCATTGCCATCGTGGACGACGACCCCTCGGTCCGGCGGGCGCTCCATCGCTTAGTCCAGTCCGCCGGCTACACGGTCCAGACCTTCGCATCCGCCCGCGAGTTTCTCGACTGGGTACCCCGGGGGCGAACGGCCTGCCTCGTCCTCGACATCCACCTTGACGGAATGAGCGGGTTCGAGCTTCAGGAACGCTTGGCGGCGGACGGGCCGGGCATCCCGATCATCTTCATCACGGCCCATGACGATGCCCCGACCCGCGAGCGCATCGAACAGTCCGGGGCGGCCGGCCACCTTCGGAAGCCCGTAGACGGGCCGGCCTTGCTGGACGCAATCCGTCGGGCAATCGGGTTGGACCAAGGTCCAATAGGCAGGCCGGATGGCGTCGACTAGATTCGGGGTACAATGAAACTCCTCGGCCCAGCGCGTGCGCTGGTTCCCCGCCGGGTTCGACTCCGGCGACGTACGCCAGTGCAATACCTTCACGACTGCCCGGCCGTGAGGCCGGGACTCCCCGCCCCGTAGCTCCGCGCTATGGGTTCGCCGGGCTCTCCATCAGCTTGAACTCCAGGCGGCCCGAGGAGGCCAGGACCATAGCAGGGAGGTACGGGCGATGACGGAAAAGAGAGCCCACGGTCTCAGCCGCCGCTTGGAGGCCCTGGCGCATACGATCACGCGATTCACCGGAAGCACGATGGGGTTCGCCCTCGCGCTCGGAACCATCGTGGTCTGGGGTGCGCTCGGCCCCCTCTTTCACTTCTCCGACACGTGGCAGCTCGTGATCAACACCGGAACGACCATCGTGACCTTTCTGATGGTCTTCCTCATCCAGCGGTTCCAGAACAAGGACTCGCTGGCCCTCCAGCTCAAGCTGAACGAGATCGTGGCGGCGCTCGACGGAGCGAGCAATCGTCTCGTCAACATCGAGGATCTCACGGAGGACGAGCTGGATGTTCTCCACCGGCACTATGCCCGGCTCGCGGCGATGGCCAAGCGGGACGTTGACCTGATGCAGTCTCACTCGGTCGACGAGGCGGCGACCCGGCATGAGATGAAGCACGGCCGGAAGAACAGTGGGCGAAAGTCGTAGGGCGCGCCACGCCCAGGAGCCGGCTGGATTGGGCGCGGAGGACGCGAAACAGTGCATGTCTTGTTCCTGGCCTCGCCCCCACGGAACAGACCCATGAGCAGGACGCAGTCGCAGGCGCACTCGAGCTGGAACGCCGCGCTCAAGTAGTCGGTCAGCAGAAACCGATACTCCGACTCGTGGGACTCGCCCAAGAATAGACCCCGGTCTACGTCTGGGGTAACTGGTGGTGGCGTCGCCACTGGCGGTATCCCGATTATCTTCATTACGGCCCATGACCATGCCCTGACCCGCGAGCGCATCGAACGATCCGGAATAGCCGCGTACCTGCGTAAGTCGTTCGACGAGCGAGCCTGCTCGAAGCGATCCGGAGGGTTAGTCGGGCAGGCTTGCCCATGACGATGCCCTGACCCGCGAGCGATCCGTCGGGCAGTCGGGGTGGACCCTATTGGACCAACGTCCAATAGGCAGGCCGGATGACATCGACTAGTCTGGATTCCAGCGGCCATTGGTGCCGCAAGTGTCGCCGCGGAAGCTCCAGGGCCAGAGCGTTGAGCCTGCGCGGCGATCAGACCAGAGAGGAAACCGCAATGGGGGAGGACAGGAAATGTTGGGAACAATTCTGATCGTTGTGCTCATCCTGATGCTCGTCGGGGCGCTGCCGACCTGGTCACACAGCAGAGAATGGGGCTATTTTCCGGGGGGTCTCCTGGGCTTGGGGCTTCTGGTCGTGATCATCCTGGCCCTGACGGGCCGGCTCTGAGCGCTCAGGATCCGCGTCAACCAGGGCTGACTCATCCCTGAGCCACGGAGAAGATCCATCACGCATCATTGGACAGGAGGACAAGGACAATGCGTTACTCAACAATCCTCGGCACCTCGGTGTTCGCCTTCGTGGCGATCGTGACCGCGCCAACGTACGTGAGGTCGCAGACGGCTACCGAGAAGGTGGAGCAGAAGGCGGAGCAGGCCTGGAAGAAGACGAAAGATGTGACGCAAGACGCGAAGACCGGGATCAGCGACTCGTGGCTGACGGCAAAGACCAAGATCGCGCTATTCGCCGATGAGCGAGTGAAGGGTAATCAGGTCAGCGTCGAGACGATGAATGGCCGGGTCACGCTCCGCGGCAAGGTTGATTCGGACGAGGCGAAGGCCACGGCCGCATCTGTCGCGAAGGGGATCGACGGCGTCAAGAGCGTGAGGAACGATCTGCAGGTGGTGTCTCCGGGGGACCGGAAGACGGTCGATATCAGCGACAACGACATCACCCGCCAGGTACAGGATCGCTTGTCGAAGGATGCCCGGCTCAAGAAGGTCGATGTGCGCACCGATCGCGGGGTGGTCAGCCTGACGGGTGAAGTGCCGAGCATCGGCACCAGTGCCCGCGCCTCTGAGATCGCGCGCGGGGTGCCCAGCGTCCGCTCCGTCAAGAACGAGCTGTCCTACGAATCGCGCAGCAGCCTGTCACCGAAGCAGAACTGATGAACGCTAGATTGAGAGGGAGGGACATCATGGGGAAGCGGCTGATCACGTCGGTCGTTGGCTTGTCAATGCTCACGCTCACGGTCACGGCGTGCGGGACGCTGACCGGCGCCGCGGTGGGGGCGGGGAGCGGTGCGGCGATTGGTGCCGGCACGGGGTATGGCGCGGGCAAGGGCGCGCTCATCGGCACCGGGGTAGGCGCCGTGGCTGGGACAATCTACGACTTTTACAAGAAGTAAGGGGGGTTGCGATGCGCATGTGGCTACGCTTAGCGGCGGGACTCGCGATTGCGGTCATGCTGTGGACGGGAACGGCGCTGGGGCAGGGCAAGCCTGCCTGCGATGCGCAGGGCAAGGTGAAGACCCCTGAGAAGGTCGAAGGCCAGGTCGTCAAGCTGGAGCCGGCCCAGGGCAAAGTCACCGTCCGGGAGCCGGACGGTACGGTCCATGAGTTTCAGGCCTCGCAGGAGACGCTCCAGGACCTCAAGGTCGGCGACCGCATCGAGGCGAAACTCCGGGAGGCGCCGAAGTGCCCGTGAGGGCGGCTCGGCAGGTGCAGTGACCAGAGCGGGACTGATGAGCTGGTTCGCCCCGCGCGAGCCGGGTCGTGGTTGGCTCACGTAGGTGGCCTTCGTAGGTGCGAGGAAGGACCTAGGAGGACCGCCGAAGAATGGATGGGATTGGCGCAAGGAGGCTCCGACATGGCGTACAAGCTTCCGCCGTTGCGATTCACCTACGATGCCCTCGATCCGTACATCGATGCCGAGACGATGGAGCTCCATCACGGCAAACATCACCAGGCGTACGTTGACAACCTGAACAAGGCGATCGAGCCGTATCCGCACCTCGCCGATCTCACAATCGAGGACCTGCTGCGTCGTCTGGACCAGGTGCCGGAGGCGATCCGGACGGCCGTTCAGAACAACGGCGGCGGCCACGCCAATCATCAGTTCTTCTGGAAGATCCTCGGGCCGAACGCCGGCGGTTGGCCGAAAGGGGTGATCGCCGACGCCATCAAGAAGGACTTCGGCTCATTCGAGCGATTTCAGTCCCTCTTTACCGACGCGGCAGCGAAACACTTCGGCTCGGGATGGGCGTTCCTCGTTGTGAACCCATCGACGGAGCGGCTCGAGATCATGTCGCTGCCCAACCAGGACAGCGTGCTATTGCACGGCAAGCCCGGGCTCCTCTGCTGCGATGTCTGGGAGCACGCGTACTACCTGAAGTACAGGAACCGACGACCCGACTATCTCCACGCCTGGTGGAACGTCGTCGCCTGGGACGTCGTCGACCAGCGGCTCGAAGACATTCGGGCTGGGAAGTCTCAACTCTAATCACGTCAAACACGCTGAAGGAGACAGAGCTATGACCACGAGAACTCGGCATGACGCCACTCCTGCCATCGCAGGAGACAGTTCTCGCCCCGCTTCGAGCCGGGCGGTACCCGTCACTGGTTAACGGGGCAAGGAGATTCAGGCCTTCGGGACGATCGCCCGGCTGCCGATCGCGCTCGACGCGTCGGTCTGCGCTGACAGCGTGAAGGACCTGAATCAGATCCTCGCCGATACGATGACCCTCCGCGACCTCTATAAGAAGCACCACTGGCAGGTCGCGGGCGAGACCTTCTACGAGCTGCATCTGCTCTTCGACAAGTGGGCATCGCGATGGCAGCCGACGTCGCCGAGATCACCCGCGTAGTGGACCAAGGTCCAATAGACAGGCCGGATGCCGTCGACTAGATTCAGGGTGCGATGAAACCTTCAACTGTCCAACCGTCCGCGCCGTTCCGGCGGCCTAACCTCAACTCTATCGAGAGGAGATCCAAGATGAACGGAATTCTGAAACGCCTGCTGCTCGCCGCTTTTGCCCTGTCCTTCGCTTTCGTGACCGGATGCGCCTCCACTTCCAAGCAGGCGAGCACGGGCGAGTACTTCGACGACTCGGTGATCACGACCAAAGTGAAGGCCGCCATCCTGAACGACCCCGCGCTGAAGGTGCTGCAGATCAACGTCGAGACGTTCAAGGGTGTGGTGCAGCTCTCCGGCTTCGTCGACTCCAAGGCGATGATGGACCGCGCGGTCGAGGTGACTCGCGGCGTGTCCGGCGTGAACAGCGTGAAAAACGACATGCGCGTGCGCTGACGCCGCTTCGCCGCCCCGTGCGGCGCGCACAGCACCTCCTGTGACCGCACGAGTCGGGACGCCCTGACGGAGCAACCGCGGTGGCAGGCCGGGCATACGAGCATCAGACGAGGAGGACCGCAAATGCGAACCAGTGACGCTTTCGTCCTAGGAACAATCACGGGCGCAGTCGTCGTATGGCTTTGGGGGAGAGAGATCGAGGACTATGTGGGGGAAAAGACGCGCGGCGCGCGCACGAAGGCAGCGGAGGGTATGCGAGCGGTAGAGGAGAAGACTGGAAAGGTGCTAGACCGCAGCGGGGACTCCCTGCGTCGCGCCGAAGAATTCTTGCAGGACACCAAGGAGCACGTCAGCGAGGCGCTCCGAGCAGGGCAGGAAGCGATTCGCCCAGCACCAACAACCGGAAAAGCATAACCAGGGGTGTCGCTTCTCCGGTCGTCGAGGGTGTCTCTCACGAGACAGAGGATGGCACTGTGAAACCGACGACTCTCATCGGTATCGCCCTGATCGTTCTCGGCGTCGTCGCCTTAGTGTACCAGGGCATCACGTACACGACGCGTGAGAACGTCGTTGATCTTGGACCGCTCAAGGCCACGGTCGACAAGGAGAGGACGATTCCCCTGCCGCCGATCGTCGGCGTATTGGCGCTTGCCGCTGGAGTGGCGTTGGTCATCGTCGGAGCTCGAAAGCCATGGCGGTGACATTCCTGATTGTCCTGAGCGTTCTTCTTCTGGCCGTCGCGATCTTCGCCCTCGAGAACGCCCAAGCGGTCACGGTCCGGTTCCTCTACTGGCAGCTCCAGTCCTCGGTGGCCGTCGTCACCCTCGCCGCCACGGCGGCCGGCGCGCTAGTCGCCGGACTCTTCGGGTTGGCGAGCCGCCTGCGGCGCTGGACGCGCGGCCGGGCCGCGACGGGGGCGGCGCGCCCGCCGGCGCTCGAGGTGCTGACCAGCACCAGCAACTAAGTACACGTTGTCGGAGGATCTCTTTCGCGTCCTACACGCGGAAGGGATTCTCCGGCCGTCGCTCTCGCCAGCCATGCTGACGCGCCGTTCATCGCGCAAAGAGGAGGGAGGTTTCATATGGATAACATCGGACCGCGGCTCGAGCAAGACCTGAAGGTGGCTGTATCGCGACTTCGCCAACTGGGTGTGGCAGTGGCGGTGAATGAGCTGTCCAGGGCGATCGGAGACCCCTCTCCTTTCGCCGATGAGGTTGATGCGATTCAGGCCAACGAGAGCCGCGAGATCGGTTTCGCCACGCGCGAGCTGCTGGTGGAGCGTGTGAAGCGTCTATCGGGGGCGCTCAACCGGCTGAAGGAGGGTGAGTACGGCACCTGCGTGGAGTGCGACGAGCGGATTTCGCCGGCGCGACTGTACGCCATGCCCGAGGTGCAGACCTGCGTTCGGTGCCAGGACCGGCTTGAACGCCTCGGCCGCCGGTTCGAGCAGGATGAGAGACGGAGCCTGTTCGCCGTCAGCGACAATGGAAGTGATGACTGAATTGAGGGAAAGTGTCAGCCTGCTTGTCACTCGTCGAAGCTCAGAGTTTAGTCCGTATGAACCTGGCACCCGTCCTCGCCCCGCCTACGACCGGGTCGATCCCTACTATTTTCCGATCGGCGGGTTTCAGGGCGTGAAGCGCCCCGGACCGTTGGTACGGCTCTATCTGTTCAGATGACGTCCACGCGGTTGACAGCACGGCCATGCTGCCGTGATCAGATGACCCGCGTTCCACGGCCTCCTCGTGGCCGGGAGGCGGCGCCGGGTCAGCTCTCACGGCTTCTCGAGGCCCACGAGATCGTGATCCGGGAGGTCCGGCAAGCGGCAAGGGCCGCGGCTGACCACGGGGACGACGGCACGAACGATCTTCTCGTGAGCAGCGTCCTGCGCACGAATGAGCTCCAAGTCTGGTTCCTGTCTGAACACCTGGTCGATTCGCGGCACTTCGGGATGTTGTCGAGCACTACGATTCTTTCTTCAAACTCGGGCTTACCGAGCAGGAGAAGAACGATCTGATCCAGCACCTGCTAGGCCTGTAGAAGCAAGGTCCGGGCGAAGACGGTGGTTCAAGGCTCTGTGCAACATGCGCTATGGCCGACAAAATGTGCTCGAGTCGGACCGGCTGGGCATCACGTTCATCTCAGAAGCCGGCTACGGTCTCCGCTCGATGCTCGGGTCGCTGGAGCTCCTGGCCGCCTCTGACAGAGGCGAGGTCGCCCGGCCGAGCTCTGCCGTACAGATCCGAGTCCCGAGCGTTGCATCGAGCGGATTCGGGCGCTTATCAGTCACCTCTGCAAGGGGCGCCGGCTGGGCTGGAGAAGGCGGGCCGGCTTGCCCCGGAGGGCTCCAGTGAGCGATACGAAAGAGGTAGTGGACGCTGCCACGACGGCCGTTGCGGGCGCGTCATGGTCACAGACGCGGGCCATCTTGCGTGTGATCTTCACGGTGCTCGCTGTTGCGGCGACATTGTGGCTTCTCTCCGTGCTCAGAGGCGTGATTCTGCTCGTCGTGCTGGCGATCTTCTTCGCCTATCTGCTGGCACCTTTAGTGGACTGTGCGTGCCGTCCCTTCACTGTGCGAGGGCGCAAGCATGTCATGCCGCGCGCGCTGGCGATCGGAGTGGTGTATCTCCTCATCCTCGGGTCCCTTGCTCTCGCGGCCACCCTATTGTTCCCCCAAGTTGGCACTCAGATCACGCAGTTGGCGGAAGAGGCTCCGAGTTACCTCGATCTTGCGCGCTTGCAGGTGCTCGGGTGGACCACCTCCTATGAAGCGTACCGGCTCCCCGCCGCCGTCCGCGATGCCATCAATAGCAGTGTCACGCACACGGTTGAAATCACAGGGAAGTATGTGATGGACGGGTTAGGAAACTTCCTCATCCAATTGCTCGGGTATCTCCCGTGGCTCATGTTAATTCCGATTCTCGCCTTCTTTCTGCTGAAGGATTCGGCCAGCTTTCGCGCGATCGCGTTGCAGACGCTCCCGCAGGGGCATTGGCGCTGGCGCGGCCGCGAGCTCCTTCAGGACATCAACGCAACCTTGGCCGTGTATATCCGCGCGCAACTGATTGCCTGCCTGTTGATCGGCACTGTCTGTACCATCGGCTTCTACCTCCTCGGCGTGCGTTACGCGCTCGTGCTGGGCATCGTCTCGGGCCTACTGGAGTTCATCCCGCTGGTCGGGCCGCTCGTCGTGGCGCTGATTGCGGCGCTGATCGCCAGTTTCTACTCGATCAGGCAAGCCCTCGCAGTGGTCGTGTTCTTGGGCATTGTGCGCATCGTTCACGATTACGTTATCTACCCGCGCATCATCGGACACGGCATGCCCCTCCATCCGTTCGCGGTGATCGTGGCGGTCCTGTGCGGCGCGGCGTTGGCAGGCGTGCCGGGAATCTTTCTGGCGATTCCGGCCGTCGCGATCCTGTCCGTCGGGTATCGCCACTGGCTGGAACACACAGGCAGTGAAGGTCTGGTGGCGGACCTGCTGAAACCCGGTGAATAGATCGTCACCGCCCCCGCTTCAGCGGATCCCGATCCAGAGGGTCTACGCCCTGGATGCCTCCCGCATCGCCCTTTAGGCGGGGCAGGGCCACGGCCATGACCACGCAACGGTCGAGGTCCCCGCAGATCGTGACCGGACCCTCCGGGCCAGGGCGGTGCGGGTAACGGGATCGCTCCTCGACTTCGCGCTGCGCGTCGTCTCTGGTTTCAACCGGAGCCAGGGGCTCCTCCTATCGGGCGCGGTCTCCTTCTACACCCTGCTCTCGATCGTGCCGCTGTTCATGGTGCTGCTGGTCGGCCTGTCGCATGTCGTCGACGAGCGGCGGCTGCTTGACACCGTCGCCTCGAATCTCCAGCTGGTAATCCCGGGCCAGGCTGCGGTGGTCACCCAGCAGGTCGAGAGCCTCCTGGCCCACGGCGGAGCGGTCGGGATCGTCGGGCTCCTGGCGCTCCTCTTCTTCAGCTCCGCGGCCTTCGCCGTGGTCGAGAGCGCCATGGCAGTCATCTTCCGCCATCGCGCGGTGACGCAGCACCGGCACTTCCTGGTCTCGGTACTCCTCCCGTACGTGTTCGTGATGCTGATCGGCGTCGGCCTCCTGCTGGTCACGGTGATCAGCGGGGCGCTCCAGGCGGTCCAGGCGGTGCGCGTGTTCGGGTACACCTGGTCGGCGGCGGGCCTGTCCGGTGCGGGGCTCTACCTGCTGGGCATGGTCGGCCATGTCCTGCTGCTGACCGCTCTCTACATGGTGCTGCCGGTGGGGCAGGTCCGGTTCGGGCACGCCCTGATCGGCGGCGTCACCGCAACCCTGCTCTGGGAGCTGACGCGCCATGTCCTAGTGTGGTACTTCGCCAGGCTGTCGATGGCGAACCTGATCTATGGCTCGATGGCGGCAGTGATCGTCGTGCTGCTCACGCTGGAGGTAGCCGCGGTCATCCTGCTCCTCGGCGCCCAGGTGATCGCTGAGATCGACCGCGCTCGACGGCCGTCCCGTGAGATTGCCGGCGCAACGGGCACTTCGGGCTGAGGCTGACAGACGCCGAGGTGAAGGATCTGATCGAGCACCTCAAATCCCTCTACATTCGCTCGATGGCCCGCGAGAGAGGCAGATTGGGATAGCCGCCGCTGCGGGCGCCCCGGGCGGTTACGCTCCCGCCTGCCCCGTCCAGCAACCAGCAGGCCTTGCTGGACACGATCCGTCGGGCAGTCGGGGGGGGACCCCGATTGGACCAAGGTCCAATAGGCGGGCGGGATGACATCGACTAAATTCAGGGGCGCGATGACGCCTTCACGTGTCCGACCGTCCGCGCCGACCTCGTGAAGGCGTCGGTGTCTCGCATGCTCGATGTAAATCACAAGGTGCCGGGAGGTCCCCGATGGATAACATCGGAAAGCGGCTCGAGCAGGACCTGAAGACGGCTCTATCCCGTCGTCGCCAACTGGGCAGGGCGGTTGACAAGCTGCCCGGGCCGATCGGGGACAACTCCCCCTTCGCCAACAAGGCAGACCAGACAGGGCTGACCGCCGCAAACGGCGCTGCCGGGACGACCATTCCTGTCGTGGAGAATGTCGAGGACGGGCGCGTGCTCACGAGCATGTTTCTCCGACAGGTGGGATTCAAGATCAAGGAGGCTTCCACGGCCATGGAGACGCCTGCGTTGGCCGCCGAGCGCCCCGAGCTCGTCACCGACCGGAAGCTGGTGGAGAGAGCGGAACCGAAGGCCGAGACTCTCCGCTGGGTCGTCACCCTCGCCGCCGCGGTCAGCCACGAGATCAACAACCCGCTGATGGCCGTCATGGGCAATCTGGAGCTGCTCGAAAAAATGCACAGGCTCGACGCCCACGGCCGCGCGCGCCTGGAGGTGGCCCTGGCCGCCGCGGACCAGATCAAGGAGAAGGTTCGTCGGCTGGGACGGATCACCCGGCTCGAGCTCGCCACCAGTGGACCCGGTCTGCCGCCGATGCTCGATCTCGAGAAGTCGAGTCAAGGGCTGGACGATGAGCGCTGAGCGCGATCGGGGCGGGCCGACGAGGCCGCGGCCATCGCCCCTCCGCACGCTGGTGGCCTTGGCCGTCGGGTTCATGGTGGCGAGCCTGCTCATCCTCTTCGTCTCGGGCGCGGGAGGACGGGGCTTCGCCGCCGACCGCCTCAGCCGGGCTCAGGAGATCGAAACCCGGGAGGCCCATCTGTACCGGCAGCTCGCGGACAGGGACGCCGTCCTCGAATCCCAGCGACGGATCTACATGGAGCGCTTCCGGAGGCTCGAGGCTCACATCCGGCAGAAGGAGCAGGAGATCGCCACTCTGCGCGCTCGGCTGGCGGCGATCACGTCGAGCCCCGGCGGCGCCAGGGCAGTCGGGGTGGCCCAAGGTCCAATAGACAGGCCGGATGACGTCGACTACATTCGGGGCGTGATGACATTTTCAAACGTCCAAGTCCAGAACCGCTAACCGACGATCAGGAGGAGTGCGATGAACAGCGACGTGTTCGCGGGAAAGTGGAAGCAGGTTCAGGGCAGCATCAAGGAGTGGTGGGGCAAGCTCACGGATGACGATGTCGCAAAGATCCAGGGCAACCGGGACAAGCTGCTCGGCGCCATCCAGGAGCGATACGGGTACACCAGGGAGAAAGCCGAAGAGGAGATCAAGCGGCGCTTCCCGGAGTAACCCGGAACTTCGAGGAGGCAGACATGAAGGCTTGCTGGAGACCCCTCGTTGTCGTCGCGATTCTCGGGTTGATCCTCGCGGGATGCGCCATCGGCACCACCCAGGCGCCTCCAGCGCCGCCGCAGGCCGGGCGGCCCGCCGAGGGCCCGCCCACCGTCCAGATCGATGCCGCGCAGGTCCAGCGGCTACAGCGGATCATGACCCCGCTCATCCAGCACATGGATCATCCGATTCCGCTCAACCAGGTAAAGGTGGGCATCATGGCCGACCCCCACATCAACGCCGCCAACGGCGGCGGCGACTTCTACGTGACGACCGGCCTGCTCCAACGCGCCAACGACAACCAGCTCCGCGGGGTTCTCGCCCACGAGACCGCGCACGCCGACCTCGGCCACGTGGCCAAGAGCCAGGCCCTCGCCACCGGGCTGGAGATCGGCATCATCCTCCTCGACCGGCTCTTCCCCAGCTCGCGTGCCCTCACCCCGATCGCGGGCCGGCTAGTGGCGAACGCCTACAGCCGCTCGGAGGAGTCCGCCGCGGACGCCCACGGCGTTGACATCCTTCGCCGCGCCGGCTACGATGGCAAGACGCTCATGGTGAACACTCTGACGTGGCTCGAGCAGACGGAGGGTGACAGTGGCGGTGGTTTCTTCGCAACGCATCCGGCGACCGGCGACCGCATCCAAGCCGTCCGGCGCCTGCCCTGAGGCCGCGCGCGGCGTGGACCAAGGTCCAATATAGGCAGGCCGGATGACGTCGACTAGACTCAGGGGCAGGGGGTGGCGGAAACAGTCAAGCCGCTGGTGGCTGGGTGGAGATGGCAACCGTTTCTGTCGGAGGAATGACATCCCGATGAACTCGTCGGAGACACACAGGAGGAGCCCATGCACTTTCTTCTGTTCATCATCATCGGGTTGATCGCAGGAGCGCTGGCGGGACGGGTCGTGAGCGGCCATGGCTACGGCGTGCTGGGGGACATCGTCGTCGGGGTCATCGGCGCGTTCCTGGGAGGTTGGATCTTCGCCACGCTTCTGGGCGTCGCCGGAGGGGGTTTCTTCATGAGCCTCCTCACGGCGTTCATCGGCGCGATCATCCTGCTCTGGCTGATCCGGCTGATGGTCCCGAGCCGCGCCTACTAGTCACCGCCGGCCGCTACGCTCAGCCGGTCCCCGCATGCGAGGTCGAGCATGCGCGGATCTCCTACTTCGAGAACGCGGGGGATGCGGAATACCTGCTCACCTCCGCGAGATCCAACTCGCCGATACGGTGAAGGCGCGGCGCATCCTCTCTGACGGAAGCTCCGTGCGCATCCGGGCCGAAGGCGAATCCGCGCTCCGCTCGCAGGAGCGCCTCTACGAGGCGACCGGTGCGGGCGGGATCTTCGCGTAGTCGCCCCGACAATCAGGGCACGATGGGGGACCGATGAGCCAGTCGCCCGCGCAGGCCTTCCGCCTCCTCGAGTTCGTCCCCGGGCCACTCGAAGAGCCGATCCGGGCGGAACTCTTCGGCATCGAGCGCCTCGAACAGCACGCCCAGAGCCTGGCCGCGGCCCAGCCTGTCATGGGCGAGTCGGGGAAGGGCCGTCGACTGTTGCCGCGCGTTCAGGACAACGGACGCGTCCTGCGTGAAGCATATCGCGTGATCGCCAGGGCCATCCGGGAGGAGCGCGCGATCACTCCGGCAGCGGAATGGTTGGTCGATAACTTCCACGTCGTGGACGAACAGTTGCGCGAGATCCGCGACGACCTGCCGCCCGGCTTTTATCGCGAGCTGCCCAAGCTGGCCGAGGGGCCCCTCGCCGGCTATCCTCGCGTCTACGGAATCGCCTGGGCGTTCGTCGCCCATACGGATAGCCGCTTCGATCCCGAAACGCTCCGCCGGTTCGTGAACGCCTACCAGCGCGTACAGCCCCTGACCATCGGTGAGCTCTGGGCGGTCGCGATCACCTTGCGGGTCGTGCTCGTCGAGAATCTTCGGCGCCTGGCGGAGAGCATCGTCCGCGGGCGGGCGGCGCGCCAGGAGGCCGACGCGCTCGCGGACGACCTGCTCCGGCTCAGCGGCCAACCCGGGGAGCCAGCGACGACGGTCCTCCGACGGCTCGAGGGTGCCCGGTTGGTGACCGCCTTCGCGGTGCAGCTCGTCCAGCGGCTACGCGACCAGGACCCGGCTGTCACCCCGGCGCTGCTCTGGCTGGACCAACGCCTGGCGGCCCAGGGCACGACACCTGACGACATCGTTCGGGTCGAGCATCAGCGGCAGGCCGCGATGAACGTGACCGTGCGGAACGTGATCATCAGCATGGGGCTGGCGTCCGCGCTCGACTGGGCCGGATTCTTCGAGAGCGTCAGCCTGGTCGACGAGGTGCTTCGAGCGGACACCACCTATGCCGCGATGGACTTCGCGACCCGCGACCGCTACCGGCACGCGATCGAAGACCTCGCGCGGGGCTCGGAGCGGTCGGAGCTCGAAGTCGCCCTGGAGGCATTGCTCCACGCGAAGCGCCCCGGCGTCGGAGTGCCCCGAGCCGACGACGTGCCCGACAGGCGGCAGGAGGATCCCGGCTTCTATCTCATCGGGAACGGGCGTCTGGCCTTCGAGCGGGCGCTTGGCTTCCGAGCGTCGGCAACGCGCCGGCTGCTTCGCGCCTACGTCGCGGCGGCGACGCCCGGGTACCTGGGAACCATCATCCTCCTCAGTGGCTTCATTCTCGCGCCGCCCCTCCTGGCTGCCGCTGTTTCGGGGATCGGACCTGCCAGTTTGCTCCTGCTCGGGCTGCTGGCCCTCGTCCCCGCCTCGGATTTGGCGATCGCCCTCCTGAATCGTTCCGTCACGGCGCTGCTCCCGCCGAGGGTATTGCCTCGGCTCGAGCTGCGCGATGGTGTGCCCTCGAGTCTGCGGGCGATGATCGTCGTGCCGGCCCTCTTGACCGACCGCGTCGAGGTCGACAAACTGATCGAGCGGCTGGAAGTGCACTATCTGGCGAATCCGGACGGCGATCTTCGCTTTGGGATCCTCTCCGACTGGATGGATGCACCCACGGAGAGCGCGGCGGGTGACGAGGAGACTCTGGCAGCGGCGCGCGACGGGATCAGGCGTCTGAACTTGCAGCACGGGCCCGCTCCGGGTGGCGACGAGCGATTCTTCCTCTTCCACCGCCGACGCCTCTGGAATGAGAGCGAGCAGACGTGGATGGGGTGGGAACGCAAGCGCGGGAAACTCCACGAACTGAATCGCCTGCTTCGAGGGGCGACGGACACCACCTTTCTGCCAGCGGGTGGCTCGGCGCCCCTGGCGCCGGCCGACGTCCGCTACGTCATCACGCTCGACTCCGACACACGGCTGCCGAGAGGAGCCGTCAATCGGCTGGTCGGCACGATGGCGCATCCCCTCAATCGGCCGAGGTTCGATCCCAAGACGCGCCGCGTCGTCGAGGGGTACGCCGTGCTTCAACCGCGAGTCACCCCGCCGCTGCCCGGTGGCGAGGGCTCGCTCTTCCAGCGCCTGTCGTCGGGTCCGTCCGGGATCGACCCGTACGCCGGGGCAGTGTCCGATGTCTACCAGGACCTCTTCGGAGAGGGGTCATACACGGGCAAGGGGATCTACGACGTGGACGCGTTCGAGGCGGCCTTGGCGGGGCGGGTCCCGGAGAACGCGTTGTTGAGTCACGATCTCTTCGAGGGCCTCTTCGCGCGTGCCGGACTGGTCACCGATGTCGAGCTGTTCGAGAACGCCCCATCCCATTACGGGGTGGCCTCGGCCCGCCAGCACCGATGGGCGCGCGGTGACTGGCAACTGCTTCCGTGGATCGTCGCGCACCCGCTCCCGGCTATCGGGCGCTGGAAGATGGTGGACAACCTGCGCCGCACGCTGTCGGCGCCGGCCGCCTTTCTGACATTGGTCGTCGGGTGGACGCTGCCGACCACAGCGCCCCTGGTGTGGACCGGGTTCGTTCTCACGACGATCGCGCTCCCCGCGCTCTTGCCGGTTTTCACTGGGTTGGTCCCACGGCGCCACGGCATTTCGAAGCGCAGCCACGCCCGCGCGGTGGGCAGAGACCTCGGGTCGGCTGCGTCTCAGACGACGCTCACGATCACGATGCTGGCGCACCAGGCGTACCTGATGAGCGATGCGATCGCGCGGACGCTCGTCCGTGTGTACGTAACGCATCGCAGGCTGCTGGAGTGGGTGACGGCGGCGCAGGCGAAGGCCGGCCTCCGCCTCGACCTTCGCGGCTTCTACCGGCGAATGGGCGGTGGGGTCACGCTCGCCTTCGCCGCGGCGGCTGCTGTCGCGTGGGGGCGACCCGAAGCCCGGCCCGTCGCGCTGCCCTTTCTGCTGCTGTGGGCGGCGTCGCCCCTGGTGGCTCGATGGATCAGTGTGCCGTGGCTCGCCGCGAGGTCCAAGCCGCTGTCGCCCGGCGATGCGGGCGCCCTCCGGTTGATCGCCCGTCGGACCTGGCGGTTCTTCGAGACGTTTGTGGGTCCTGAAGACCACGCCATGCCTCCCGACAATTTCCAGGAAGAACCGAAGCCGGTCGTGGCGCATCGCACGTCGCCCACGAACCTCGGGCTATATCTACTGTCCACCGTGGCCGCCCGCGATTTCGGCTGGCTCGGGACCGTCGACGCCGTCGAGCGGCTCGAGGCCACACTCGAGACGATGAGCGGCCTCGAGCGCTTCCGCGGCCACTTCTACAACTGGTACGACACGAGAGACTGCCGTCCGCTCGATCCGAGGTACGTGTCGTCGGTGGACAGCGGGAATCTCGCCGGCCATCTCATCGCGCTCGGGCACGCCTGTCGAGAGATGATCGACCGCCCGTTGCTTGGCCCGGCGGCCCTCGCCGGGATCGAGGACGCGGCGCTCCTCGTCCGCGAATCGCTGCGCGCGCTGGCCGGCGATCGACGCACGCACACCCTCACCCGACAACGCCTTGACATGGCACTCGATGCCGTCACGGCGTTCGTCCAGGCGATCCCCCACACGCCGGCCGAGTGGGCCGGGCGGCTCGTGGAGCTCGAAGCCGGCGCCCACACGGTGACGGCCATCGCGCAAGCCCTGGTCGAGGAAGATCGTGAGAGCGGGCAGGCGGTCCTCGTCTGGGTGGAGGCCCTGCGCACCGGGATCGAGAGTCACGCGCGTGATCTCGACCTGATCATGCCCTGGTCCTGGCTGCTCGTCGGAAACGCCGCATCCGTGGAGTCCCTCGCGGCGAGCCTGCCGACCCTGGCCGAGACGCCGGACCGTTGTGAGGCCGCAATGCGCGAGCTGACGTCTCTGCGCGAGCACTTGGCGACCGAGGGTGACGCCGGACGCGACGCCCTCCAGCGAATCAAGACGCTCATCAGGGCCTTGGAGCGTTCCGCTGCCGCTTCCGGGGCGCTGATTCGTCGCCTCACGGTCCTCGCCCAGGGCGCACAGACGATGGTCTCCGCCATGGACTTCGGCTTGCTCTTCGATCCGATGCGGAGGCTGTTCTCGCTCGGGTACCGCGTCACAGACGGGAGTCTCGATCCCGGGTGTTACGACCTCCTCGCCTCGGAGGCCCGCCTCACCAGCTTTGTCGCGATCGCGAAGGGCGATGTCCCGGTCTCGCACTGGTTCCGGCTGGGCCGCGCCCTGACACCGGTGGAACAGGACTCGGTGCTGGTGTCCTGGTCGGGATCGATGTTCGAGTATCTGATGCCTGCGCTCGTGATGCGCGCGCCCGCCGGGAGCCTGCTGGACCAGACATGCCGCCTCGTGGTCCGCCGTCAGATCACGTACGGCGCCGAGCGCGGCGTGCCGTGGGGGGTGTCCGAGTCCGGCTACAACGTGCGTAACCTCGAGATGACCTACCAGTATTCGAACTTCGGCGTGCCGGGCCTCGGGCTCCGGCGGGGGCTCAGCGAGGACGTCGTCATCGCCCCCTATGCGACGGCATTGGCTGCCATGATCGATCCGACGGCGGCGGTGCGAAACTTCCGGCGCCTCGCGGAAGCCGGCGCACGCGGTGGGTATGGCTTCTACGAGGCCCTCGACTACACCGCCCCCAGGCTTCCGGAGGGCGCATCAGTTGCGATCGTCCTCGCCTATATGGCGCACCACCAGGGCATGCTGCTTGTCGCGATCGCGAATGCCCTCCATGAGGGGGTGATGCGCGCCCGCTTTCACGCCGAGCCGATGGTCCAAGCGACCGAGCTGCTGCTGCAGGAACGGACTCCGCGGGACGTTGCCGTCGCCCGGCCTCGCGCCGAAGAAGTGCAGGCCGCCGCTGACGTCCGGGAGTTCATCCCTCCGGTCGTCCGGCGCTTCACCTCGCCGCACGGTTCAATGCCGCGCAGCCATCTCCTTTCCAACGGGCGATACGCGGTGATGATCACGGCCGCGGGCTCCGGATACAGCCGCTGGCGGGACCTGGCGATCACCCGCTGGCGCGAAGATGTGACGCGCGACGCCGGGGGCACGTACGTGTTCCTTCGCGACGCCCGGAGTGGCGAGAGCTGGTCGGCCGGCTACCAGCCGCGCGGAGGTGAGCCGGACAGTTACGAGGTGGCGTTCTCCGAGGATCGGGCGGAAATCGTCCGGCGGGACCGGGCGATCACGGCCAGGCTCGAAGTGATCGTCTCCCCGGAGGACGACGCCGAGGTCCGCCGCGTATCGCTCACGAACCTCGGGGTGAGGACCCGAGAGATCGAGCTGACGTCGTACGCCGAGGTCGTGCTGGCACCGCCGTCGGCGGATGCGGCCCACCCCGCGTTTTCCAACCTGTTCGTTCAGACGGAGTGTGCGCCCGAGTTCGACGCTCTGCTCGCGACCCGCCGGCCGCGGTCCCACAGCGAGCCGCAGGTCTGGCTGGCCCATGTGGTGGTCGTCGAAGGCGAGACGGTTGGCGACCTACAATGGGAGACCGACCGCGCCCGGTTCCTCGGCCGCGGCCGGGGGATCCGGACACCGCTCTCGGTGATCGACGGTCGGTCCCTCTCCAACACCGTCGGCTCGGTGCTCGATCCGATCGTCAGCCTCCGGCGCCGGGTGCGGCTTCGGCCGGGCACCACCGCCCGCGTCACGTTCTCGACGCTGGTCGCGCCGTCGCGCGAGGAAGCCGTAGGCCTCGCTGACAAGTATCACCATGCCACGACGTTCGAGCGCGCCGCCACCCTAGCTTGGACCCAGGCCCAGGTGCAGCTGCACCATCTCGGCATTGGGCCCGATGAGGCCCACCTCTTCCAGAGCCTCGCCAGCCACATTCTCTATTCGGACCGGACGCTACGCCCCTCCGCGGACGTGCTCACGCGTCACGCGGGCGGTCCCGCCGCCCTGTGGGCGCACGGGATCTCAGGGGACATCCCGATCGTCTTGGTTCGGATCGACGAGCCCGAGGATGTGGGGATCGTGCGGCAACTGCTCCGCGCCCACGAGTACTGGCGCATGAAGCAGCTCGCGGTCGATCTCGTGATCCTGAACGAGCGGGCGCCATCCTATGTTCAAGATCTGCAGTCATTGCTGCAGACGCTGGTCCGAACGGGCCAGTCGGCGGGGTCTCACGAGGGACACGAGCCGCACGGGAGCGTGTTCATCCTCCGTGCGGACCGTGTGACGGCGCCACAACGCGACGTGCTCCAGGCCGTTGCGCGGGCGGTGTTGGCGAGCCGACGCGGGACGTTGGCCGAACAGATCATGCGCGCGCAGCGACCGGACACTGCTTCGGTCTCGCCGTCGCCGCGACAGGCCGCGACCAAGCCGCCGCTGGACATCCCGCGGCCGGATCTTGAGTTCTTCAACGGGCTGGGCGGCTTCGCGTCCGATGGACGGGAATACGTGACGATCCTCGGCGACGGACAATGGACGCCGGCTCCCTGGATCAACGTGATCGCGAATCCGGCCTTTGGCTTTCAGGTCTCCGAGTCGGGGTCGGGGTATACATGGTCGATCAACAGTCGCGAATACCAGCTGACCTCGTGGTCGAACGATCCGGTGAGTGACCCGCCGGGCGAGACGATCTACGTCCGGGATGAAGAGAGTGGCGAGCTGTGGGGCCCGACGGCGCTCCCGATTCGGGAGGAGACCGGGCCCTACGTGGCCCGACACGGCCAGGGCTACAGTCTGTTCGAGCACGTTTCTCACGGCGTCTCGCTCGAACTTCTGCAGTTCGTGCCGCTCGACGACCCGATCAAGGTCTCCCGTCTCACGCTGAAGAACCAGTCAGGTCGGTCGCGACGGCTGTCCGTGACGGCCTATGTCGAGTGGATTCTCGGCGCGTCGCGGAGCGCCTCCGCGCCGTTCGTCGTCACCGAGATCGATCCGAATACGGGCGCGATGCTCGCGCGTAACGCCTGGAACAGTGACTTTGGCGCTCGCGTGGCGTTTGCTGACCTGGGCGGGGCGCAGACAGCATGGACGGGTGACCGGACGGAGTTCCTCGGGCGGAACGGCACCCTCGATCATCCGGCGGCGCTCGAGCGAGGAGGTCCACTCTCGGGACGAGTCGGCGCCGGCCTCGATCCCTGCAGCGCCCTCCAGGCGACGATTGAGCTGTCCGCCGGAGAACGTGTCGAGATCGTGTTCTTCCTCGGTGAGACTGCGACCCGGGAGGAGGCGAGAGAATTGATCGCGCGCTACCGAACGGGTGACCTTGATGGGGCCTTGCGGGCCATCGCGGAGCGCTGGGACGACATGCTTGGCACGGTTCAGGTGACGACCCCGGACCGGTCCATGAACATGCTGCTTAACCGCTGGCTGCTCTACCAAACGCTCGCCTGTCGTGTGTGGGCGCGGTCGGCGTTCTATCAGGCCAGTGGCGCATACGGTTTTCGCGATCAACTTCAAGACGTGATGGCGCTCACGGTGTCTAGGCCCGACCTCGCGCGTCAGCACGTGCTCCGGGCCGCCGCGCGGCAGTTTGTCGAGGGCGACGTCCAGCACTGGTGGCACCCGACCGGTCGGGGCGTCCGGACCCGTATCTCCGACGATCTGCTCTGGCTTCCGTACGTGGTCAGCCAGTATCTCGAGGTCACCGGCGACGCGGGCCTCCTTGACGAGATCGTGCCCTTCCTCGAGGGGCCGCTCCTCGCCGCCGGGCAGTCTGAGTCGTTTTTCGAGCCCCGCGTGTCCGAAGAGCGGGGCACGCTGTTCGAACACTGCGCGTGCGCGATTGATCGCAGCCTGTCGGTCGGCAGCCACGGTCTCCCGCTGATGGGCACCGGAGACTGGAACGACGGGATGAACCTGGTCGGCGCTGCGGGGAAGGGCGAGAGCGTCTGGCTGGGCTGGTTCCTTCATGTGATTCTCTCGGAGTGGGCGAAGCTGGCCGACGCACGCGGGGAGGGCGAGCGCGCGAAGACGTGGCGCCGCCACGTCGACGCGCTGAAGGGATCGCTCGAGCGAGAGGCCTGGGATGGCGACTGGTATCGGCGCGCGTACTTCGATGACGGGACGCCACTCGGGTCCGCCGTCAACGATGTCTGCCGCATCGATTCGATCGCGCAGTCGTGGAGCGTGATCTCGGGGGCCGCCGAGGCGGCTCGGGGACGGCGCGCCATGGCCGCGGTCGAGGAATACCTCGTTCGTCGGAGCGATGGCCTCGTGTTGCTTCTCACGCCGCCGTTCGACGGCACGCCCCTAGATCCCGGCTACATCAAAGGCTACCTGCCCGGCGTCCGGGAGAATGGCGGCCAATACACGCATGCGGCGATCTGGTCGGTCATCGCCTGGGCATCGCTCGGTGATGGAGACAAGGCCGCCGAGCTCTTCGCGATCTTGAACCCGATCACTCACACCAGTACGCCGGCCGGTATCCACCGGTACAAGGTCGAGCCTTACGTCGCCGCGGGGGACGTCTATGCCGAACCCCCGCACGTCGGGCGCGGCGGTTGGACCTGGTATACGGGATCAGCGGGATGGATGTATCGGGCCGGTCTCGAGTGGATTCTCGGGTTCCGGCTGCGGGGCACGCGGCTCGTGGTTGACCCCTGCATCCCGCGGGCGTGGCCGGCCTTCACGATCGCGTTCCGCTATCACTCCGCGTGGTACGACATCGTCGTCGAGAATCCGCAGGGTGTCACCCGGGGGGTGTCGTCCGTGGAGATCGACGGCGTACCCCTCGATGACCTCGCGAGCATCCCGCTCGCCGATGATCGGAAGACGCACCGGGTCCGCATCGTTCTTGGCTAACGGGTTTCCTTCATCACATCGAGAACTGTCGAGCCTTCAACACATCGAGAACTGTCAGGGCGTAAGCTCTGCGGTAGCCTTCCCAGGATCTCGGATCCTGGGAGGGCACGATGGCGGACACACGAGATGAGTATGAGCGTCGGCGTCGAGCGGTCGAGTTGCACGGAGCGGGAGTCAGATTTGGCGTCATCCTGGAGCGCCTGGGGCGAGCTCGTTCCTGGCTGTCCAAGTGGTTGCGTCGGCACCAGGCAGAAGGCTGGGCAGGCCTGCGCTCTCGCAGCCGAACGCCCAAGCGGCAACCCCGACGCACCCCCCAGCGTGTGGTCGCCCGCGTGGTGGAGATCCGAGAAGCCCTGGAGCAGTCGCGGTCCCGCCGGTCGCGCTTTGCGGGACTCGGGGCCGAAGTGGTCCACCTCGAGTTGCAGCGACAGCGGGGCCGTCCTCTGCCGGCCCTCAGCACGATCGAGCGGATCCTCCGGCGGCACGGCTATCCCAAGCGGCGCCCCCGCCGCCGCAAGGGTGGTGGCGAGCCCTATCCCGCTCCCCGGGCCCGCTTCCCTGGTGACCTCCACCAGACCGATCTGGTGGGCCCTCGCCATCTCCGGGGTCCCAAGGGGGTCACCCGCTTCTATTCGGTTCACACGCTTGCCGTGGTGGGCCGGGGGGTGGCAACCTCCCAGGGTCGCCAGAAGACCGCGGACCGGCTCTGCGAGCACTTCGTGCAGGCCTGGCGCTGGCTCGGGCTGCCTCGGATCTCGCAGATCGACAACGAGATGGCGGCCACCGGCGGCGGGCGGTATCCGCATGGCTTCTCGCTGGTCATGCGGCTGCACCTGCTCCTGGGGGTCCATCTCGTGTTCATCCCGCCCGGCGAACCGGGCAGGAATGCCCACATCGAGAGCTTCAACGATCTCTGGCAAGAGCGCGTGCTCCGTCATCCCTGTCCCGATCTCCGCGCCCTCCGGCGCACGGATCAAGCGTTCCTGCGCTACTACCATTTCGACAAGCCCCACCGGGCCCTGCGCGTCGCCGACGCTGGCACCCGCTATCCAGGCCAGTGGCTCGTCCGCCACCGAGGACACCTCCGGGCTCTCCCGACCACGTTTTCTCTGGCCGTCTATCGAGATCACCGGGGCCGCCTTCACCTGCCGTTGGCTCGGGGCCGGGTGTCCTTCATCCGGCGGGTCGATGCACACGGAACGATCGAAATCAATGGGAAGTCGTACGCTCTCGGGAAAAGACTCGTCGGTCGGTACGTCACCGCGATCATCTTCACCCACCGCCAGGCGCTGGTGGTCAAGGTCGCTGCCCGGGTTCACAAATGCTTCCATTTCCCCATCCACGAGCCCCTGGTCTCACCACTCCTGCCACTTCCGCGGGGAAGGATCTGAGCCCAAGAGTTCTCGATGTCTTGAAGGTAGCCACTCATTAGAAACAGTTCTCGATGTCATGAAGGCAGTCAGCTAACCACAGATGACACCTCAGTGCCGGATCATCGCGCGCGTGGGCGGCCGGCACAGCCCGGCCTACCGCCTACACTCCCAACTTCACGATCCCCGCAAAGCGCGCCCGCACCGAGTTTGTGCAGCCAACCTAGATCGTTTCCACACTCGTTCTCCGCCACCCACCCGGCTCACTGAACTCGCACGGCACCCGGTCAACGGGGTTGGTTAAGGGCTCACTGGCCCCCGATCGCCACGGTGAAGGTGACCGTCTCTTCCTTGTACGGTGACGGGATGTACGTGAGCTCGAGGCGAATCTCCCTGAGCTTCTTCGCCTTCAGGGCCTCGGCCGGGAAGTCCACGTCCAGGGACTGGGTCGCATCCTGGCCGGGATCGAGCCGCTCGGCGCCGTACGTGGCAAACTTGATGGTCGGTTCGGTCCGTGGCTCCTCGAGCTTCATCGGCTGCCCCTGGGCATCGATGTACTGGATCTTTCCCCCAACAAGGCGGACAGCCTGATCCTTAGAGCCCCAACTCGCCTCATCACTGGATCGCTCCTACGCCCTCTCACTTCCGGCGCCCCTGCCGCTCACGACGGTTCGACTGCCGCTGGATTCCCGACCGTCGATCCCCGTCCCCCCCCTCAGCTCGCCCTCCTTGGCGCGCCACGCGCCGGATGTGGCGGACCGCCTGGGCCTGACCCTCAACGTTGGCGAGCAGGTTCCGGTCGCCATCCCGCTCCAGCCCTTCCTCGATGAGCGCCCGGAGGACGATCTGAAGGCTCACCGGGAGTTTGAGCGTGGTCGTCGCCTTCCCCGCAAGGACCCAGGCCCGATCCACGACGTCCTGGGGAAGAACGAGGAGGACTCTGGTCCTATTCGCGAACATCCCACCACCTCCACTTCTACTATATATTTTCTACTTGACATATAATTTATATTAATGATATATGTAAGGTCAAGCGAAAAATGAAGATATCGACGGGGCAGGCGGAGGGGCGAAGCAGCAGGCGAAGAAGGAGGAAGACTTATGAATCTCGAATTGTTCGGGATATGGGTTCTTGTCGGGTTGATAGCCGGCTGGCTGGCCGGGTTCATGATGAAGGGCGGCGGGTACGGGCTGCTCTGGGACCTCAGCCTCGGTCTCGGCGGAAGCCTCATCGGGGGCTGGATCTTCCAGACCCTGGGGATCTCTCCGGGAGCAGGGTGGTTCACGATGGTCATCGTCGCGTTCGTCGGAGCGGTCATTCTGATCGTCGCCCAGCGCAAGGTCTACGCGCACGCCTAGGAACGTGAACCCCACACCGAGGCGGGCGCCACGAGGGTGCTGTTCACTCTCTACATCGCCGGTCCACAAGGTAAAGGAGAAAGAGTCATGAATCTCGAAACGTTCGCGAGGTCGGAGGGCCGTCCCGTGCCGACTGGCGTGCTTGCTCGCATGGCTGCCACCGGCATCTACCTGCTGCGCGGCATCCCCCGCGACCTTCAGCGGGCCGCGCGGGCCCGCGCTGTGAGTGAGGGGACCGCGCTGCGCTGCGTTCTTTTGCAAGCCTTGCGCGAGTACGCGGCGGGAACCTGGACACCCAGCCAGATGGTGATTCGGCCGGAGTCCTACCACGACCAACCCCGTTGAGCTGAGCAATGGCACTCGTATTAGAAGGGAAGTATCTTGCGGCCTGGATTGGCCCCGAGGGGGCGAGTCTCTTCTTAGACTTGCGCGAGCGGGCGGCGGAACATCATCGGTGGGTAGTAATTGGGAGATGGGAGGGTGAATCGCCCATCGGCATCTGGATTGAGGTAGCGGCGGTCGAAGAACGGGGGCCGCAGAATCAGGTTCTGAGAGGTTGGACGGTGGAGCCGAGTATATGCCTGATCCGATGGGATTGGATCGTCACGGCTCAAGTTTACGAAGAAAAACCAAGGGAGGTGGGGTTCCGTCCCACTCGCATCGCGTGATAGTACGCAGAAACTGATCTACGGACCCCGGCAGATCGAGGCCCGGATCGACCAGGACTCGTTCATCTCCCAGCAACTCTCCCTCTGGGAACCAGGGGACGGCTCCAGGTGATCCGGGGGAATCTCTTGATCATCCTATCGAGCGGTCCCTCGTGTATGTCGAGCCGCTCTACATCGCCGCCGAGAAGGGGCAGCTTCCCGAATTCAAGCGCGTGATCGTCGGCGTGGGGGACCGGATCGCCATGGAGGAGATCCTAGATGGCGCGATGGCTCGGGTGTTCGGGGGGGGGCGCCGCCGCGTGGGCCCCGAGCTGTTACACCGACTGCGGGAAGCAGGCGGGCGCTAGGGCCCCCGGGGGGTTGGGGATGGACCCCGGGCCATGGGTCCTTTCGCGCGGGCCGACGCGGGCCTCCGAGGGAACACCCCCGGAGGCCGGTTCCACCGAGGAAGACCGCAGTCAGCCGGGGTCGTCTGATCCCCTCCTCGGCAAAGGAAAGCGCCTAGAAATCCCCGCCGTGCGGCATGGACGGGGCGGCCGTCTTCTCCGGGATGTCCGTGATGAGCGCCTGGGTCGTCAGGAGCAAGGACGCGATGGACGCGGCATTCTGCAGGGCGATCCGTTCGACCTTGGTCGGGTCGACGATCCCGGCGTGCATCATGTCCACGTACTCGTTCGACTCGGCATCGAAGCCGTGCGCGAGCTCCTTGGCGGCCTTCACCTTCCCGACCACCACGGAGCCCTCGAGGCCCGCGTTCTCCACGATCTGCCGGATCGGCTCCTCGAGCGCGCGCCGGACGATGGCGGCGCCGGTCTGCTCGTCGCCCGACAGCATGTGGTGGTCCAGCGCCTGGGCGGCCCACAGCAGCGCCACCCCGCCGCCGGGCACGATGCCCTCCTCGACGGCGGCCCGCGTCGCGTGCAGTGCATCCTCGACCCGCGCCTTCTTCTCCTTCATCGCGGTCTCCGTCGCCGCGCCCACCTTGATGACGGCGACGCCGCCGGCCACCTTCGCAAGCCGCTCCTGTAGCTTCTCCCGGTCGTAGTCCGAGGTGGTCTCCTCGATCTGGGCCCGGATCTGCCTGATGCGGCCCTCGATCTCCTTGGGGTTGCCGGCGCCCTCGACGATCGTGGTGGTGTCCTTATCCACGACCACCTTCTTGGCGCGGCCGAGGTCCTCGAGCTTGATGTTCTCGAGCTTGATGCCGAGCTCCTCGGTGATGGCCTTCCCCCCCGTCAGGACGGCGATGTCCTCGAGCATGGCCTTCCGCCGGTCCCCGAAGCCCGGGGCCTTCACCGCGCAGCAGACGAGCGTGCCGCGGAGCTTGTTCACGACCAGGGTGGCCAGGGCCTCGCCCTCCACGTCCTCGGCGAGGATCAGGCATGGCCGCCCGGAGCGCGCCACCTGCTCGAGCAGCGGCAGCATGTCCTTCATCATGCTGAGCTTCTTCTCGTGGATGAGGATGAGGGCGTCCTCGAGGACGGCCTCCATACGCTCAGGATCGGTCACCATGTACGGCGAGAGGTAGCCGCGGTCGAACTGCATGCCCTCGACCACCTCGAGCGTGGTCTCCATCGCCTTGGCCTCTTCGACGGTGATGACGCCGTCCTTGCCGACCTTCTCCATCGCCTCGGCGATCAGGTCGCCGATGGTCCGGTCGTTATTGGCGGCGATCGTCGCCACCTGGGCGATCTCCTTCCTATCCTTCGTCGCCTTGGACATCTTCTTCAGCTCGGCGACTACCTGTTCGACGGCGTGCTCGATGCCGCGCTTGAGGCCCATCGGGTTCGCCCCGGCGGTCACGTTCTTGAGCCCCTCGCGGAAGATCGCTTGGGCGAGTACGGTCGCCGTCGTGGTCCCGTCCCCCGCGACATCCGAGGTCTTGGAGGCCACCTCCTTGATCATCTGGGCCCCCATGTCCTCGTACGGATCCTTCAGCTCGACCTCCTTGGCGACGGCGACGCCGTCCTTGGTGATCGTGGGGCTACCGAACTTCTTGCTGATGACGACATTCCGGCCCTTAGGGCCCAGCGTGGCCTTGACGGCCTGCGACATGATGTTGACCCCGCGCAAGAGTGCGGCGCGGGCTTCCTCGGCGAATAGAAGCTGCTTAGGCATGGCGACGTTCCTCCTGAGTGTGCACGAATGGTTGACCGCGGCTGAGCCCCGCGAGTTTCACGAGCCGAGAATGCCGAGCACGTCCTCCTCCTTCATGATGAGGTACTCCTCACCATCCAGCTTCACCTCGCTGCCGGAGTACTTGCCGAACAGGATCCGGTCCCCCGCCTTGACGTCGAGGGGGAGCTTCTTCCCGTCGTCGGTCACCTTGCCGGTGCCGACGGCGATGACCTTGCCCTCCTGGGGCTTCTCCTTGGCGGTGTCGGGGATGACGATGCTACCGTGCTTGACATCCCCCTCATCGAGACGCTTGACCAGGATGCGGTCGTGGAGCGGACGCAGCGTCGTCTTCGTTGCCTGAGCCATCATGGTTGCCTGAGCCATCATGCGGCCTCCCTCTTCCGAGTGTGTGTCATAGGGGGCGGACTGGCCGCCCCCACCATAGACCTGTGGGCTTCAGACGGATTACCGAGCCGCGATCTTGTGCCAGGTCGAGTTGGAAACCTGGGAGGTTTGAACCTGAGGTGTTCCCTCGATCACTCCGCCCAGGGCGTTAAGCAGCCCAGGATAGGCGCCGCGGTGATAGGCTTCCGCCTGCTCTTCCTGGTCCCACAGCGTGATTGAGACGGCTTCCTTTCCGCCGGAGGGGACGAACACGATTTCGTCCTTGAAGCCTTGTTGCTTTCGAAGCGTGGGGATGACTTCCTTCTCGATCAGCCCGGTGAACGCCCCAACGCTATTCGGCTTCAGCTGCATGCGAACGGTACGAGCAAACATGGCGGAACCCCCTTTTGGGTGGCTAAGAGTGGGAGTTCAGATAACCTGACTTAGCTCAGATGACCTGCGGACTGAGTAGAAGTGCTCAGCTCGTTAACCATCCTAGGTG
>Ga0184637_10000330_pt1 | contig 35146 bp, 28 predicted proteins | sample PLM3_127_b2_FD_133143 | JGI IMG/M metagenome (GOLD analysis project Ga0184637, IMG submission 133143) | Groundwater sediment microbial communities from an aquifer in East River, Colorado, USA - PLM3_127_b2 | ecosystem: Environmental > Terrestrial > Soil > Riparian zone | place: USA: East River... | reverse complement strand
TTCTCGCCATCGCCGTCGCCATGCTACGCGACCAGACTCTCTACGACCCCGCGCGGCGAGTGCGCGGTCACGACGTCAGAAAGAAGGTTTCCTCTTGACCAGGAGTGGGGAGTCCATGCCTCCGGCGCCGAGCCGTGAGAGGATCTCGTAGGAGCCGACGCGCGTTCCCGCAGCGAGTGTCACGGAGGCAGCTTCCCCCCTAGTTCGACGACGCCGCGAGCGCCTTCTGGCAGGCGCCCTGGAAACTGGCAACGGCGTCGACAGAGTCGCCCTGGACCAGTAAGTCTTGCCCTTTCTCCAGTGCCACTCGAGCGCGATCGAATTGCTTCAATGCTCCACAGATTGCACGATGCATATCGTCTCCGGTTGCGAGCTTTGATGCCTCGCGGGCCCATCACTATTCAATTAGGGGAGAACTGATTAGCAGTTTCACGACCCTTCCGTCAACATCCAGTCACGACCCAGTACTCCATCAAGCGGTCAGAGAACGAGATTTCCCTCGGCGACGACGGCGCACCGGCCTCGGGGATCATAGGCAATTAGATCGGGCCGCTGCAATCAATAGGGCTGAATTTACCGAGGAGGCACGGCGGCACGCCTATCGCTCGCCCGCCGACGTGGGGACGCGGCGCTTCAGCTCTTCGAACCAACCCTGAACCAACTGGATGCGGAGCGGCGCGACCTCATCTTCGTCGGGCTTGATCATCAAGAATCGGCCGTCGGGCGCGATGTCATAGCTCGCGCCGTAAGGCGTGTAGAAGTACCTGTGCTCGAAGAGCCTCTGCGGTCTGCCGCTCCTCACTGACGGCGAGGTTTCGATGGCGACCGCCAACAATGTCGTCACGTCCAGGCGGAGGGGCAACCGGTAGAAGAGCTCTCGGCCATTGGGCGCCCAGAGCGGATCGAACCCGCCGTTGGTCGAGATTTGACGCGGACCTCCTGCATCAGGAAAAGGCTGGATATAGACCTCGTTGTTCGAACCATACGCGATCCAGCGGCCGTCGGGAGAAAAACGAGGTTTGTTATGCCGTCCCCGTGCCCGAGTGAATGGCTCGGTTCGAGGTTCGGAATCCAACCGGAGGAGAGACAAGGACCAGTAGTCCGAAGGATCCGTTTCCATGAACGTCAGAGTCTTTCCGTCGGGGGACCAGTCTGAGGGCCATTGCCTGAGGTTGCTCTCCGTCAGGCGCTCGGCGACGCCGCTCCCGTCCGCGGGTTTCCAGAAAAGGTTTCGAGGGCCGTCCTGGCCCGACGTAAACGTCAGCCGGCTTCCGTCCGGCGTCCAGATGGGAGACTCGTTCACGCCCTCGAACGTCACGCGGTGCTCGGTGTCCTGCTCGAGGTCGAAGACCCAGACGTCTTGACGGTCGGCATCCTCGATCGAGACCGCCAACTGCCTCCCGTCAGGGGACAATCGCGGATTGGAGAACGCGCGGGGGGCCAACGGGAGCGGCTCTTCTGTTCCGTTTCGATCGATCCACACCAGAGATCGTCCGTCGCGTGAGGGTCGAGGAACGTACACGAGCGTTCCGTCCTCCGCCATGCTGAAGAAAACATTACCATCCTTGGGAAAGCCGTACACGTTCTCGACGACCAGAACCGATGGGCCCGAAACCTCCATGCGACCGAGGTCGAAGGGCGCGGCGAAGAGCGAGTATCCCTTCGCATAGACCAGATGTCCCGTCGGAGCATAGCGACCGTAGAACGCGTCCTCCAACAGTCGCTTCCTCTGCCGCGTCGCGAAAGAATACACCTCGATGCCGAAGGCGAAGTTCTTGTCGTGGCGTGTGAGGAGCAGCGCCTCGCCTCCAGGAAGGATCTGCGGGTAGTGAAAGTCGAGCTCCCCCCGTTCCGTATCGGGCTTCAGGAATAGCTCGGGCTCTCCTCCTTCCGCGGAGACCTGGCGGAGACCGACATTGATGCTTCCAAAAACGATGCGCCCTTCGCCCCATGCCGCACCGATGACGTCAACCGCATCGCAGAGCGTGACCGGCTCCCCGCCGGACACCGGCACTTTCTTGAGCTTCCCTTCGGCGGCGAAGCCGACCCACTCTCCGTCGGAGGAGAAAAAAGGCTCGCTGGGGGCGTCGGTTCCCTCGAGCCGCCGGGGTGCGAACTGATCCAGAGACTGTAGATAGAGCGACTCTCGGTCGCCCTGCCTGGCGGGAAATAGAAGCCGCGAACCGTCGGGCGAGAGGATCGCATTCCCGGTGAGCCTGCTGTCCGCCGGCGGCCGAATGACGAACCGCCTCACCGGCTGTGACGGAACGTCGTTTTCTCTCGTAAGCAGGAACGTCGAGACCGCGGCCACTGCTAGCACTCCGGCAAGGGCCCAGGGAAGAAACTTCGTGAACGCCCGTGTGGGTGGCGCAGCCTCGATCGTCGCGTGTTTCTCGAGCGCCCCGGATTCGAAATCCTCCTTCACCTCCTGGAGGTCGTTCCTAAGGTCGATGGCGCTCTGATAGCGCCGCGTCAACCCCTTCTCCAGAGAGCGGCGCACGATTCGGGAGAGCTCGTAGGGGACTCGGGAGTCGAGCTCGCTCAGAAGCGGCGGCGTGTCTTTGAGAATCCCCGACAGAACGGAAGCCGCGCTGTCCCCCGGGAACGGGTGACGTCCTGCGAGCAACTGAAAGAGTATGATTCCCAGAGAGAAGATATCCGAACGGGAATCGACTCCCTTCCCCTCCGCTTGCTCCGGAGACATGTACGCCACGGTTCCGACGATGACACCGGGAGCAGTCACCGACTTCGTAGGCAGATGACTCAAGGCGAAGGGCTCCGAGTCGAAACTCGGCTTCGCTCTCATCTTCGCGAGACCGAAGTCGAGGATCTTCACCCGGCCTTCGTCCGTCACCATCACGTTGTCGGGCTTGAGGTCGCGGTGAACGATCCCCTGCTGGTGGGCCGCCGAGAGGGCATCGGCCATGGGAACGGCGGCGTCGAAGAACTCGCGAAGCGTCATCCGGTGGCGGGCGGTGGTAAGGGTTTTCCCCCGAACCAGCTCCATGGTGATGAAGCGGATGCCGTCCGCTTCCTCCACGGAGTGAACGGTGACGATGTTCGGATGGTTGAGCGCCGCGACCGCCCGGGCTTCGCTCTCGAACCGCTGGAGCCGCTCCGCCGACGCGGCCAGCTCGGGAGGGAGGATCTTCAGAGCGATCTTCCGGCCGAGCTTCGAATCCTCCGCGAGGTAGACCTCGCCCATGCCGCCTGCGCCGAGCTTCTCCAGGATCCGATAGTGCCCGATGACGCTTTGCACGGCGAAATTCTACCTCCGGTCGGGACCGAACGTAACTACGCCCACTTTTTCCATCAGCCGAAAATACTCCTCGATCTCCTCGAGCGGAGCTGGGCCGTACTCGACTCCGACCGCGGCGCGAATCTCCTCGAGGTTTCTGTTGCCGTCGGCGAAGTTGAGGGTCTCGTAGAGATAGTAGTGTCCCCGCCGCGCGAGGCGAACCTTGTCTACGAAGCCTGGGTCGCCCGTCTTCTCGACCATCCAGTCGCGGCCGTACTCCGGCCGGAAGAAGTTCACGGGTCCACGCACCAGAGACGTGCGGGTCGGAACCAGCTTCGCGCTCGTGGAGGCCGCCGAGGGAGTCGTCTTCGCCCCGTGGCTTTCGAGCCGGGCGAGCGCCCGGGGAAGCTCAGCTTCGAGCTCGGCAGCTCGATCGCGCACGTAGCCGTCCCCCGAAGCGAACACCTTCAGGGTTTCGATCGCCTTCACCTCCCGCTCGTAAGCCTGGCGCAGAATTTCGCTCGCCAGATCCGCCGCGTCCATCGCGCGGCGCTCCTCCGAAGCGAGCCGCGCCCGGCCTTTCGCCAGCGCGTTTTGCGCGAGCGCGGGAACGTCTTCGTCTGATGCCGTTGCGAGAATATACGCGGACGCGCCGGCGATGACCTCTGCCCGCTTCATCTGGGTCGCGTCGGCGCGCTCGAGAGTATCTTCCTGGGTGCCGATGTAGGGGTCGGGCCAGCTATTGAGAAGGACGGCGTGGATTCCGAGGCTCGCTTCCGCGATGTCCTCGTGATCGCTCGGCCCCCAGAAGGGCTCGATGTAGTAGTAGAACGGGTCGTTACTACCCGAGGGCTCCACGATCGGAAGCGAGAACCCGCCCTCGAAAGCGAGAAACCGCCCCTGGCGGATGGAGATGGAGTTCCCTCTCCCCACGACGTCGAACATCTCCTCGACGACGTCATTAATAAAGGAGGGCAGCGAGCCGGGGGTGCGATAGAGCCGGAGCACGGACTCGCTCAGCACCTGGTGGTCCCCGACCATGTCGAGGTTCAGATAGGCGAGGATGCGAGACACCGCGGCCGGGTTCTGGTGCAGATAATAGATGATGGCCATGTGCTCTGGTCCCCAGGTGAACCGTATGGATCTCTTGGGTCGAGCGAGCCTTCCCGTGGAGACGAGCGTCGAGAGCGACCGCGCGAGATCGAGGGTCGCCCCGAGCCCGGTGAGGTTGTTCCCTCCCCCGGTGTTGCGGTAGTTGGTATGGGCCTGGACCCAGACCTCGGGAAGCTCGGGCTCGGTCCCCTTCAAGACCGCCTGCACCATGGAGTAGTGCCCCGCCTTCGTCTCCGCTTCCACCTCGGCGCGGACGTTCAGCGTTTCTCCCGCTTGGAGCCGATCGGACAGCGCCTTTCCCATGCGATAGGAAATCGAGAAGAGGAACGCGGGCGGCTCACCCCTCGGGCCGCGGAAAGGCTCGATGACGGCCGACCCGATGAGGTGAGGCCTCTCCACGTGGTCCGCCATGCGATAGACCACGACCCCGGAAGCGCCATGCTCCCACACGGCGCGCGCGTGCACCGGGCCCGCGGGCCCGGAGGCGAGAGCGATCTTCCCCCGCAGAACCTTTCCTTGATACTCCTCGGGACGCATGCCCGAACCGACGTCCACGAGCTCCGCTTCGATCGAAGCGTTCCGGCTGAACCGGCCGAGCACGATGCGATGGACGCCGAAGCTCGCGAGCCTTTCCCGGCTCTCACCCGTCCGCGGATCCAGAAGGAGGAGATCCCCTTTCTTCGCCTCCCACCAGGGCTCGGTCCGGAATGCCCAGAAGAATCTCTGGCCGTCGGAGGGAAACTCCTCGATGCGGAGGTCCTCGAGCCCAAACTCCCGGGTCTTGGCGGCGATGTAGTCGGCCGTCTGCTCCGAGCCGAGAGAAGGAGCGAAACCGGAGTACGCCAGGAGGTTCTTGAAGTGCGAGAGCGCCAGAGCGCCGGAGGTCTCGGAGACGATCGCCTCGAGAGCCTCGTCCTCGATGAGACTCGAGTGCTGCGCCGAGACGGTCGTGGCGAAGAGGGTCAGGACGGCGAACGAGGAATGGACGCGCATGCGCCGAACGGTATCAACGCCCGGACTTCAGTTTCAACCGCACTGTGAGCGCCATCACTTGAATCGAACCCCCCCTCTGCGCGATTCTCTATCCAATGACGCTCGCCAACGCGCAACTCCTCGTGCTCGCCGTGGCTCACCTCGCCGCTTCCAGCCCGGCCTTCGCCGCCCCGGTGAATCTTCGACCGGTGGTGGAGGGACTGGACCGGCCCGTCGTCGTGGCCCACGCGGGAGACGGCAGCGGGCGCCTCTTCATCGTCCAGCAGGGGGGCGAGATTCGAATCTTCGACGGAGCTCAGCTCCTTCCCGTTCCCTTTCTCGATCTCTCGTCGTCCGTCTCTTCGGGGAGCGAGCAGGGACTCCTGGGGCTCGCGTTTCACCCCAGCTACGAGACCAACGGCTTTCTCTACGTGAACCTCACCGATCTCGCCGGGGACACCCAGATCCTGCGCTTCACGGTCTCGGCCGACGCCAACGTCGCCGACCCCGGATCAGCCGTGCCCCTGCTCTCCGTCGATCAGCCGTTCGCGAATCACAATGGCGGCCAGCTCGCGTTCGGTCCCGATGGAAAACTCTGGATCGGGCTCGGCGACGGCGGCTCGGCGGGCGATCCGGGAAACCGCGCCCAGAGCGGGACGACGCTTCTCGGAAAGATCCTCCGCATCGACGTAGACCAGGGGCTCCCCTACGCCATTCCCCAGGACAATCCCTTCGTTTCCGATCCCGCGGTGCGGGATGAAATCTGGGCGCTCGGTCTCAGAAATCCCTGGCGCTTCTCGTTCGACCGACTCACCGGAGACCTCTTCATCGCCGACGTCGGACAAAACGCCTGGGAGGAAGTGAGCTTCGAGCCGGCCACGAGCGGAGGAGGCCGGAACTACGGCTGGCGGCGGATGGAAGGCGCCCACTGCTTCAATCCCGCGAGCAACTGCAACGACGGCTCGCTCGTACTGCCGGTCCTCGAGTACTCGCACGCCCTGGGCTGCTCCATCACCGGAGGCTACCGTTACCGGGGAACGGGAATGCCGGAGCACTTCGGGACCTACTTCTTCGGAGACTTCTGCTCCGGCCGCATCTGGGGCGGAATCGAGAACGCGGAGACCGGAGCCTGGGCTCCGACCGAGCTTCTCGACTCCGACCTCCTGATATCGACCTTCGGGGAGGACGAGCAGGGCGAGCTCTACGTCGCCGATCTCGAAGGAACGGTCTACCGCCTCCACGGAGAAACGTTCTGCAGCGCCGGCGCCGAAAGTCTCGAGATCGCGAACTTCTCCAAGAGGAGCGTGGCCGTCGAGATCGAGATCCGGGGCGAGGCCGCACGCGTCACACGTGGCTCTATCGTCCTCACCGCAAACTCCTCCGTGGACCCCGGGCCCGTCAATCTTTTTCCCGGCGACTACGCTCTCTCCTGCCGCTTCGTCGACCCAGCGACCGGCGCGCTGCGATCGGAAGGCCTGACGCGGTTCAAGGTCGAGTGAGCCCGGCTCACTTCCCCGGGGGACTGTACTTCGGCGATTTCTTCGACACTTGATCCATTTCTTCGGGGGTGAGGAGCACCGTCGTCTTGGTGCCCACGAGGCCGGTGGCGCTCACGGCGAGGCTGGCGGCCGCCACCGTCCCATTGTCGGGAGCGTCGATGATCACGTAAGCGTCTTCATCGCCGAACGCGAAGTAGAAAGCTTCGAGCTTGCCGCCCACACTCGCGACGAGCTCCTCGGCAGCCCGCTTCCTTTTGGTCCCCCCATCCTTCATGAGTCCACGCGCCCCTTCGGGGCTGTACTTTGCGTGCAGAAGGTATTTTGGCATGTCAACCTCCTTTGTGATGCCAGCTATTCTAGTCCTCCTCGCTCTCGATCGTCACCCTGGAGAAGTCCCGTCACGGCGGCCGTGCTATCGTCTTCGGCATGCTCCGAAGGCCGAGGACCGCGATCCGGATCGACGTCGGGATCCCGCCCGCGGAAGCGGAGGCCCGGCTGCGCGGGGCCATCGGGCACGTGCGAAGCTTTCTACTGTCGCCGACGTGGGGACGTCGCGAGGATCTCGTCGGCCAGGTCAAGGACGGGTGTTTCCGTGCTCGCGTGCGCCACGGATACAGCAACGGACTGACGCGGCTTCTCTACGGCCGGGTCACGCCCACACCCTCGGGGAGCCGCGTCGAGGGCGAATTTCGAACCCTGGGGTGGGTGGTCCTTGTTCTGAGGAGCGCGTGGCTCTTGAACCTCTTGCTGATTTCCACGTATCTGCTCTTCGTCGCCGGTCGTAACCAGCCGCCGATCCTCTCCGTCGTCCCTGGCCCCATTCTGACGCTCGGGTTGCTCGCCGGAATCGAGGCGATCGCGCGAAGGATGGGTGACCGTGACGAGGAGAAGACAAGAGGTCTGCTGTCACGCCTCTTCGCGGACGTTTCCGTCAGGTGAAGGCACCTTTTTCTTCCACTCAGCCCCGATCTCCATGAGCGCCCCATCCTCGCGCGGCGGTCTCACTTCCCCGATGACCGCAGCTTGATCGAGCCGGCCAAGCGCTTCGCCGGCTCGCGAGGAGGGGATGCCGAATAGAAGCCCGCCCGAGGTCTGAGGATCGAACAGGAGCTCGAGACGCGGATCGTTCGCCGCTTCGGGACGGATGACGAGCGCCTTTTTCGCCTTCGCGTTCTCGGGGTGGGACGTGCTCCGGAAACCGCGGGCGAGAAGCTCGACCGCTCCCGGAAGAGCGGGGAGCGCCGTCACGTCGATGAACGCGCTCGCCCCGCTCGCGCGAAGCATCGCGCCGAGATGCCCGGCGAGACCGAAGCCGGTCACGTCGGTCATCGCCCGCGCGCCGAGCTCGCGCGCGAGCTGAGCCGCTTCCCCGTTCTCCGTCAACATGGACTCCAGACATTCGGCGAGAGAGCGGCCGGAGGCGCGTCCCAGCATGTCGGCGTGGAGCACGACGCCCGTGCCAAGACGCTTGGTCAAGAGAAGCTGATCGCCGGGCTGAAGCCGGTCGATGGACAAAAGCGCAGGAGAAAGCGCGAAGCCATCGACGGAGAAGCCCACCAGGAGCTCGGGTGCTTTCGTAGTGTGCCCTCCGAGGAGCGTGACCCGGTTCTGGTCGAAGACCGCGCGCGCTCCCGAGAGCACTTGAAACAGGATCTCCTCCTGTTCCTCGTCCGGCGCGTCTTTGGGCACGGCGACAAGCGCGAGAGCGTAGCGCGGGGCCGCGCCCTTCGCGTGGATATCCGAAAGAGAGTTCAGCGCCGCGACCCTCCCCACGAGGTAGGGGTCGTCGACAAATGCCCGGAAAGCGTCGATGCTGGAAACGACGAGATCTCCGCCGGGAGTCTCGAACGCCGCCGCATCGTCGGGACGCTCGAGCCCGAGCTTCACCGTCTTGTCGCTGGCCCCCGCCGGAAGCCGGGAGAGCGCCCGCTCGAGGACGCTTTGCCCCACCTTCGCCGCGCAACCGCCGCAGAGGATCTCCATTCCGCCCGCCATCTCGGGAAGATTCTGAAATTCTTCGGTCAAAGAGCCTTCCGCATCGAGGACCTGGAATCGCCGCATGAATTTCCGGTCGATCCAATCTTTGAGGCGCATCACCCACTCGCCCTCGAACGAGCGTCCCCACTTGGATCCGAGAGCGGTTCCGTCGCCGAGGTTGAGGAGCGTGAGGAAGTCCGACTGCGGCTGGTAGCGGCGGAGCGGCCTCCCCTCGAGGGAGGCCACGAGGTTTTCGTAGAGGAGCGGTCCCTGGCGCACCGCGTAGACCCCCGCCTTCGGGGTCTCGGGGAACTCGGTCATCGTCGCGCAGTCACCAACGGCGAAGAGGTCGTCGAATCCTTCCACTTGAAGGGTCGAGCGGGTGCGCGCGAACCCGCGCTCTTCGGTGGGAAGGCCGGAGCCGGCGAAGAGCGTGTGGCTCCAGGCGCCGGTGACCCAGAGAATTGCGTCGGCCGGAATCGAATCCCCGCCCTCGAAGACGATCGCATCCTTCCTTGCTTCGATCACGCGGCGGTTGGGCTGGATGCGAATCCCACGGCGTGCGGCGTTTCGATGAACGCGGTCGATGAGGCTTCGTGGGTATCCCGCGAGCACCTCGCGCCACCCGTGAACCAGCGTGAGCTCGACGCCGTGATCGCGCTCGGCTCGGCCCGCGCCGGCCCGGTGCCAGAGAGTAAAGGCGATCTCGATTCCCCCGGCGCCGCCGCCCACGACGACGATCCGAAACGGGCTCCCCGCGGGATGGTCCTTGATGCGCGCGGCAACCTCATCGATGCGCTCGACCAGCTCCACGATCGGCCGCGTGGGAATGGCGTGCTGCCGCACTCCGGGAAGATCGAGCCCGGCGACGGTCGAGCCAACGTCGAAAGAAGCGAGGTCGTAGCGAAGCGGAGGACGATCCGAGAATCGGATGCGCTTCGAGGCCGCGTCGATTCCAACCGCGGGGCTCAAGATCACGCGCGCTCCCGCGCGCCGCGCGAGCGGGACGACGTCGATCTCGAGCTCCTCGCGACGGTATCGCCCCGCCACGTAACCGGGGACCATTCCGGAGTAGACCGCGATCGGCTTGTCGACGACGAGGGTCAGCCGGACGTCGGCCCGCGGCGCCATTCCGAAGCGCCTCAAGACTTGTACGTGGGAATGTCCGCCGCCAACGAGGACCAGATCCGCGCGCAGCGCCTCTCGTTCGTCTCCGAGCGCGGCCGGATGAATCGATCTGCTCATGGCACGTCCTTTGCTACATTACTCGACCGCGGAGTCACGGTCCAAAGCATCTGCGTCTCGCTTCGAGCGTTCGCGAGGGCGCGAGGGTTCGGCTCGTGCTATCGTTGGGGGGCGGATGAACCATCTTCCGATCGTCTTCTTCATTGCGTCCGGACTCTTGGCCGCCCCCGAGCCCGAGCCCACCCGGTCTGAAAGACCGCGAGTCTTCGTCCACGTAGACCCGCGAATCGAGGACTACGGTCCAGAAAAGCGCCGTGAGCTCCTGGATTCGATGACGGATCTCCGCGAGCAGATCTCGAAACGGCGCGACATCGTGAGCGCCGAGAACCGCTCGGAATCCGACATTCTCGTTACCCTCCTCGATCGGCGCATCGAGGTCAATCGCAACGGGGAGACGAAGTACTTCGGCTACACCCAGACGCACTTCCAGAGCCGCTACGTCCTGAGCTTCCGGCTCGAGGCCGGGGGCCTCGACTACGAGTCCGACACCGCGCTCGCCGGCGCCTTCGTCACCTGGAAGCGGGTCGCCGGAGTCGTCGCCAAGGACATCGAGCAGTGGGCGCGTGACAACTCGGAGTCGCTCAACGGGGAGCCGTAGGTCAGAGCCTGCTATTTCTCGAGCCCGCCAGCTTCTTGACCGCCTTCCAAAATCGCCGCCAGCCCGCTTCTCTTCCCTGCCTTCCTGTGGTATCTCACTTCGCGCCAATTCAAGTACGGAGGTATACATAGATGACTCGAAGCACCTACAGCAAGCTCGGCCTCGTCGCCGCGCTCACCTCGGCTCTCGCTTGCGCTCCCAAGGACGCCAAGAGCGTCCTCGAGGGGGCGGCATCCGCTCTCGGAGCCTCGGAGCTCTCCTCCATCCAGTACACGGGCCAGGGCTCGAACTTCGCCCTCGGACAAAGCCCGCGGCCCGACGCGCCGTGGCCGAAATTCAACGTGTTGCGCTACGAGCGCGCCATCGATTACAGGACGAGCTCCTCTCGCGAGGTCCTCGTGAGGACTCAGGGTGAGAACCCGCCTCGGGGCGGGGGAGGCCAGCCTCTCGCGGGCGAGCAGACCCAGACGCTTCTCGTCAGCGGAGCGACGGCCTGGAACCTCGCCGGTGAGAACGCGGTCGCCGCTCCGGCCGCCGCCGCCGAGCGCGCGATTCAGATCGTTCTGACTCCCCACGGATTCGTGAAGGCGGCGCTCGCTTCCACACCGACTCTCGCGGAAGAGACCAGGGACGGGCGGACGGTCTACACGATCTCGTTTCGCCACGGGGACCAGGACGTGCGCGGAACCATCAACGCGGAGAATCTCGTCGAGTCCATCGAGACCACGATCCAGAACACCGTCTTGGGCGTGATGGCCGTCTCGACGTCCTTCTCCGAGTACAAAGACTTCGGCGGCGTTCAGTTTCCCACTCGCATCGTGCAGTCCCAGGGCGGCCACCCGACGCTCGACGTCACGATCGCCGAGGTGACCCCGAATGCCCCGGTCGAGATCGCCATCCCCGAGGCCGTAGCGTCCGCGGCGCCGGCTCCGGTAACCGTCGCTTCCGAGAAACTCGCCGACGGCGTATGGTTCCTCGCGGGAGGCTCCCACCACAGCGTTCTCGTCGAGTTCCAGGATCACGTCGCCGTCATCGAAGCGCCGCTGAGCCCCGAGCGCTCGGAAGCGGTGATGGCCGAGGTCGAAAAGCTCGTCCCCGGAAAACCGCTGCGGTATCTCGTCAACACCCACCACCACTTCGATCACTCTGGCGGAGTCCAGACGTACGCCGCCAAGGGAGTCACGATCGTCACCCACGAGATGAACGTGCCCTTCTACCAGGGTCTCTACTCGGGAGGCACTTTCGAGGCCGTGGGCGACCACAAGAGCCTGACGGACGGCGCGCGCAGCCTCGAGATCCATCTCGTTCAAGGCAACACCCACAACGAGGGTCTCCTCATGGTGTATCTGCCGAAGGAGAAGATCCTCGTCGAGGCCGACGCGTTCTCTCCGAGGCCCGGGCCTCCGTCCACCCCCGCGAATCCGTTCTCGGTGAACCTCCACGAGAACATCGTGCGGCTGAACCTCGACGTCGAAAGGATCGTCCCGATCCACGGCACCGTAGTTCCCCTCACGGATTTGAAAACCGCGATCGGACAAGCGACCGACTAGGCTCGAAAGTCCCCTGTTGGAACCTTCCGGCAGGGGCTTTTTTTGTCCTCTTTTCGTTTGACTATTTATGCATAATGCGCTAATAAATATGCATACGATGAAACGGGTCTTCGCCGACAAGATCGCCTCCGTGGCGCTGGGCTGCCGCCTTACGCCTGACATCCGCCTGAGCGACGAGATCCCCTCCGAGGAGGGGGTGGTGATCGGAGTCGAGGTCCTCGACGACAAGACCAGCTACAACCAGCTCGAGCTCGCGAGTGGCCGCATGGCGACGGTGCGGAAGGGAGACGTCATCGTCGGCGCCCTCGGACACCGAAAGGCTCTCTTCGGTTATTCGGGCCACGTGCCCGAAAGCCTGCAGCCGGGGAGCAGGGTTCACCTTCTGAATCTCGGCGGCGTCCTCGGTGTCTGCGACGACTACGACCGCGCTCGCGGGGCGCCTTTCAACTGCAAAGTGCTCGGAGCGGTTCTGACCTTCCCGTTCCTGGGAGAGCGTATCGGGGTCAACGCCCGTGTCGGCGGGCTCGAGATCGATCGAGGCGGCGCTCCGCTTCGCCTCCAGGGAATTCCCGTCATCGCCGTCGTCGGATCGTGCATGGACGCGGGAAAGACCGCGGCGGCTTGCGCGATCCTCGCCCGCTTCCGCCATCGCGGCCTCGTCGTCGATGCGTTCAAGGCGACCGGTGTCTCGGCCCGCCGGGACATCCTCGCCATGGAGGATGCGGGGGCGCGCTCCACTCTCATCTTCACCGACTTCGGCGTCGTCACCACGACGTCCGATAACGCCCCGGCTCTCGCGAGGACGATGCTGCAGAGATTGGCTGGCAAGGGCCCGGACGCCATCCTCTTCGAGCTCGGCGACGGTCTCCTCGGGGCCTACGGGGTCGAGGCCATCCTCGACGATGAGGAGATCCGGAGCTCTCTTTGCGCCGTCGTGCTCTCGGCGAACGACCCCGTCGCCGCCTGGGGCGGCGCGACGCTCCTCCGAGACCGCTTCGGAATCGAGCCCGCGGTCGTCACCGGCCCCGCAACTGACAACGCCGTCGGCGTCGAGATCATCCGCGAACGTCTCGCTCTTCCCGCGGCGAACGCACTCACCGCCGGGGCTTCGCTCGGGGACATCGTCCTCGAGCGAGTGCTCGCGAAGCAGCCGCTTCCGGCCGCGGCGAGCTCATGACCCGATTCCAGACCCTCGTCCTCGGCGCCTCGGGATACGTCGGAGGGGAGTGCCTGCGCTTGATCCATGGCCATCCCGAGCTGACGCTCGAGGCCGCGATCTCCGAGAGCAAGGCGGGAGCGGCCGTCTCTAGCTTGTTCCCCCACCTTGGCTCGAGTGTCGACGCGCGATTCCGCGCGCCTTCTGAAATTCCTTCGATCCTCGACGGCGCCGAGGGCACGGTTGCCGTGCTCTCCGCCGCGAGCCACGGGGCTTCAGCGCCTCTCATCGCGGAGCTTCTCGCGGCGGCGGAGAAGAAGGGAGTCGACGTCCGCGTCGTCGATCTCTCTGCCGACTTCCGCTACCGCGACGCCTCCGCTTATGAAGCGGTCTACAAGAACCCCCACGGGGCGCCCTCGATTCTTTCCCTGTTCGACTGCGGCGTTCCCGAGCACGTCGCGGCGACGCCGCGCCACGCGGGACATCCCGGGTGCTTCGCGACGTCGGTGCTCCTCGGTGTGGTCCCGCTCCTGAAGCTCGGCATCGTCGAAAACGAGATCTTCGTCGCCGGGATCACCGGCAGCACCGGCTCGGGCCGGGAGCCGAAAGACACGACCCATCACCCGGAGCGCCACAGCAACCTCTTCGCCTATCAGCCTCTCGTCCACCGCCACGTGCCCGAGATGACGGAGCTCGCGGAGAAAGCTTCCGCACTCAGACCCAAGATCCACTTCGTTCCTCACTCCGGCCCCTTCGCGCGCGGCATCCACACCACGATTCAGGGAAAGCTTCGCGCTCCCCTCGACGCCGAAGCGATCCGATCGGAGCTCGCCCGCTTCTACGCGGACTCTCCCCTGGTCCGCGTAGTCCCGGGGACTCCCCGGGTGAAGGACGTGGCCGGGAGCAGCTTCGCCCATCTCGGAGTCGCCGCCGACGGCGACACGGTCGCGGTCTTCTCTGCGATCGACAACTTGCTGAAGGGCGCGGCGGGAGGAGGAGTCCAGTGGCTCAATCGCATGCTCGGGCTTCCCGAATCCATGGGCCTCACCCAGCCCGCCCCGGGGTGGATCTGATGATTGCAACCGAAGCCGCTCATCTGCTGCAGGTCTATCCGCAGCTTCCTCTCGATCTGGTATCGGCCCGAGGGGTTTTTCTCCGTACCGCTGCGGGCGGCGAAATTCTCGACTTCTACGGCGGCCACGCTGTCGCCGCTCTTGGCTACGCGCATCCGCGCGTGATCGAGACCCTCGCGCGGCAGGCCGCCGAGATGACCTTTCAGACGAACGCCGTCGCCCTCGAGGTGCGCGCCCGTGCCGCGGACAAGCTCGCCGGAGTAGCCCCTCCGGGCTTGACCCGGGTCTTCTTCGTGAACAGCGGGGCCGAGGCCAACGAGAACGCGCTTCGGCTGGCGTTCTTCGCCCGGCCCGGCCGCGAGAAGGTCGTCGCCCTCGAGCACGGTTTTCACGGAAGAACCGCGGCGGCGGCGGCCGTGACCTGGGGCGCTTCGAAGTGGTACGCGTTCCCCCACGCTCCGTTTCCGGTGACGTTCGTTCCCCGGGACGACGTCGCGCGGCTCGAGGAAAACATCGACGACCGGACGGCAGCGGTGATCGTCGAGCCCATCCAGGGTATGGCGGGCGCGGTCGCGCTCGAGCCTTCGTTCTTGAAGGCGCTTCGGCGCCGCTGCGACGAGACGGGGGCGGTCCTGATTTTCGACGAGGTCCAGTCGGGCATCGGAAGGTCCGGCCACTACTTCGCCTGCGAGGAGCACGAAGTGACGCCGGACATCCTCACGACCGCGAAAGCCCTCGCCGCCGGTTTTCCCGTGGGAGCGGTGCTCGCGACCGAGGAGATCGCGCAACACGCGGCGTTGGGAAGCCTGGGCACGACCTTCGGAGGCGGTCCGCTCGCCTGCGCCCTCGTGGAAACGGTCCTCGACGTCATCGAGAGCGAGGGCCTTCTCGCGCAGGTCCAGCGGGTCTCGGAGCGGATCCGCTCGGCGTGCCGCGTCGGTCCCGTCGAGTCGATCCAGGGCGCGGGGTTTCTCCTCGGGCTCCGCTGCAGCCGGCCGGCCGCCGCGGTTCGCGACGATCTATTGAAGAGGAACATCCTCGTGGGAACGAGCGCCGATCCGAGCGTCGTCCGGCTCCTTCCGCCTTTGATTCTCGAGGAGGAGCACGTGGACGCGCTCTCGAAGGCGCTCGAGAAAGTGAGCCCGGCATGAAGTCCTTCCGCGATCTCGCCGATCTGGAACCGAGGCGGCTCGAAGAGCTTCTCGACCTCGCGCGGAGGCTCGAAAAGCATCCGGAGCCGAGGGCCCTCGAGGGCAAGGTGCTCGCACTTTTGTTCCTGAGCCCGTCCCTCCGCACGATGACCTCGTTCCAGTCGGCGATGCTGAGGCTCGGGGGAGGCTCGTTCATCGCGTCGCCCGAGCTCGGGATCCATCCGCTCGAGACCCGCCCCGGGGTCGTCATGGACGGAGCCGCCGTGGAGCACGTCCGCGAGGCCATTCCGGTGATCTCGTCCTATGGAGACGCTCTCGGAATCCGGGCCTTCGCGCCCAAGAAGTCGCTCGAGGACGACGTCCTCGACAAGGACTTCGACGCGCTGGCTTCACTAGCAACCGTTCCGGTGATCAACATGGAGTCGGCGATCCGCCACCCTTGTCAAAGTCTCGCCGACTGGAAAACGATGGACGAGCTCGCCCTTCCCCGAAACGGCGGGAAGTTCGTTCTGAGCTGGGCGAACCATCCGAAGGCTCTCCCCCTCGCCGTGCCCGCGGCGACGGTGCAGATGGCGGCGATGCGCGGAATGGAAACCGTCGTTCTCCGCCCCGAGGGCTTCGAGCTCCCGGAAGTCGTCATGGAGCGCGCCCGGCGCGCCGCCGCCGTGTCGGGAGGCTCGGTGCGGGAAACGGCGGATCGTGCGGAGGCGCTCGAGGGAGCGCACGCGATCTACGCGAAGTCCTGGTCATCGACGCGGCACTACGGCGACGCGGATGCGGATCGAGACCTGCGGCAGGGGTTTCGGGGGTGGTGCGTCGACGAGTCGTGGTTCGAGACGACGTCGTCCGATTGTCGATTCATGCACTGTCTTCCCGTCAGGCGCAACGTCGTCGTGACCGACTCCGTTCTCGACGGACCCCGGAGCATCGTGCTGAAGCAGGCGAGAAACCGCCTCTACGGCCAGATGGCGGTTCTCCATGCAATCCTCAAGGTATGACGGGGTCGGTGTGATGGTGACGACGGACCGGACCCTCGTGGTGACCGCCCTCAGGATGGCGGCGCCCTACATCCGCCTCTACAAAGGGAAAACGTTCGTGCTCAAGGCGGGAGGCGCCATCTTCGCGAGCGAGGAGAGGACGCGCGCGCTCCTCGAGCAGGTGGCCCTCCTTCATCAGCTCGGAATCCGCGTGGTGTTCGTCCACGGCGGCGGACCGCAGTCGACGGAGCTCCAGAAGGCTCTCGGCATCGAGACCCGCATGGTCGAAGGGCGGCGGGTTACCTGCGAGAAGACGCTCGAGGTGACGACCATGGTCCTCAACGGTCTCATCAATACGAAGATCCTGGCGCATTGCCGTGAGCTCAAGCTTCCCGCCGTCGGCCTCAGCGGCGTCGACGCGGGTCTCATCAAGGCGCGGAAGCGGTCGAGGGAGCCCGTCGACTTCGGATACGTGGGCGACATCGTCGAGGTCGACGCCGACGTCCTGGAAAAGCAGCTTCAGCTTGGTTACGTGCCGGTGGTGAGCCCTCTCTCCGCGGACAACTCGGGGACGATCCTCAATATCAACGCCGACACCGTGGCCTCGGCCCTCGCGGTCGCGATGAAGGCGGAGAAGCTCATCCTCGCGACCGGCGCCCCCGGTATCCTGGAGAATCCAAAGGACCCGCAGTCCGTCGTCTCGTTCACCGACCTCGCCGGGCTCGAGAACTTGAAACGAACGGGAAGCCTCGAGGACGGCATGATGCCGAAGGCGTCCTCGATAGAATCCGCCTTGAACGGCGGCGTCCCTCGGGTGCACGTGATCTCGTTCCAGGAGCCTGACGCGCTCCTCCTCGAGGTCTTCACCAACGAAGGCACGGGGACGCTGGTGGTGAAGGGGATCGAAAGCCTCACCCCCGAGGAGCAGAAAGCCTGCGCGCTTCAGTATTCGTGAGCTCCACTCCCCTAGAACGATGCAAATCACGAAATCCCTGAAAGGACTCGTTCCCAGCGCGGTGACGGTGACGGGGATGGCCTCGGGCTTCTTCGCAATTCTCGTCAGTCGGCGGGGCGCTATCGGCACGGCGCTCGTTCTCGTTCTCGTCGCGATCCTCTGCGACATTCTGGACGGAAAGCTCGCGCGTCTCCTCAAAGCATCCTCCCGCTTCGGAGCGGAGCTCGACTCCTTCGCCGACGCGATCTCCTTCGGTGTGGCGCCGGGGTTGATTCTCTTCGAGTCTTCTTTGCACCGGCTCGGGTGGATCGGTGGAGCGGCCTCTTTCTTCTTCGCCGCCATGGCGGTCGTTCGTCTGGCGCGGTTCAACCTGGACGGCTCCCAGCAAGAACGTCGCGACGTGTTTAGAGGATTCTCGACCCCGACCGCCGCCATCTACCTGGTCAGCTTCATCGTGATGGGGGACGCGCTCCCCGCCGAGGTCGGCGTCTTCTACGCTGTAGCGCTCGGCTTACTCATGATCTCTTCCGTACCAACCCCGGCGTTCAAGGGCGCCGGCGTCTCTTCGGTCTTTCTCGTCTTTGGCCTCGTGAATACCGCCGTCCTCTTGCTGCGGCCTGGTTTCTGGAGCTTCGCCTGGTGGAACCTCTATAACCTCCTCGTCCTGCTCTTGGCCTACAGGGGCTCGTCAACGGAGCGAGGCGAGCGAGGCAAGACGGTTCCAATCTGACGCGGATGGACGCGCGACCGATCTCGCGCATCTCGCGAGACCTGTGTCAGCCGGAGCCACGTCGGCACCACCCTCTCGAGAAAGCGCTTCCTCTGAAAACGGCATACGAGCGTGTACATAGAAAAGCGGTTCACGATGAGGTGCTCGAGCGAGAGTGCGAAGCCGCGCCACCAGTCCCCGGAGTCGATAGCCTCTCCCGTCTCGTTCTGGAGCGAGCGACGGTGAAGCTCCACGTAATGATCGACCTCTTCTGACGTCGCCTGCGGGGAGAGCACGAACGAGAGAAGCTCCGCCAGATCGTGCTGGGGCGCCCCGAGAGTCGCGAGCTCCCAGTCATAGGCGCAGAGCTCGAGCCCTGTGCCGTGGCTGCGGCGAAAGGCCCGAAAGGCAAGGTTTCCGGCCACATCCCGGGCCAAGGCGATCTTCGGTCGCCCGCGACGCACGGGTGCGGCGGGCGAGTTCGTCAAGCTGGTGGTCGGTTCCCAAGGGAGCCCCTGGGCGCGCGTCTGCATCCAGTGCTCGACCGCCTCGAGCAAGTACCCCGCGTTCCGCTGTATTACTCGTACGGGTCGCGGGAAGCTGCCCTCCTGGACCATCCTCCACAACGTCGTTCGGCCCACGCCGATCATCTTGAGCACCTGCCGCGTTCTGATGAAGCGCACGGCTCACCTCCAATTGTTCATCGGTGGTGCAAGCCCAACGCCAGGGCCCACTCGGTATCAGCAGCTGCAAGCCCTGAGGAATCAAAGGCGCGCCGCGATCCAAGTTCTTAGGCTTGAGAGAGAGCGGACTCCTCCTTCACGCCTGAGAGCCCCCGGACCGAGGCGGCTCGCCGGGGAGGAAGCTGCGCCGGCCGCGGACCGTGTCACCACATCTGGCAGCACGAGGGCAAGGGCCGGTACAATCAACGAACGGCGGATCAGCGAGTTGGTGAAGGGACATCGCTCAATCCTGCCTCGGCAGGCGGGGCGAATCCTGGAGTTCGATTGCGACGCTAGCCGGTCGCGAGAGCGACCCTTGACCGACCGTGGGGAGCGAAATCGTTGCGTGTAAGGAGCAGGGGCGCCAACGTGGTGCGTCAGTATCTGATGAAAGGTCTTCGCTTCGGGCAGTTCTACTCGCCAGAGGACTCCGATGTGTTCGCTCGGGTGGCTCGTCGGGCGGCAGCCCAGTTACCCGCAGGCCCCATCTTGGACCTCGGTTGTGGCAGTGGGATTCCGACCATACACGCATGCGGCCGACGCCACTGGGGTGTCGGCATCGACACTGACGCAAATGCGCTGGAGCTCGCTCGAGCAAATGCGCTTGCGGCGAGCAGGCGCAACGTTGTGTTCATCGAAGCAGACATGATGAACGCAAGAGGTCGGTTTGCCCTCGTGATGTCGAACCCGCCCTACATACCTTGCGACATGGCGGCCAAGGGTGATCCGGCACTGGAGGTAGGGGGCGACGGGACCGGAGTGATCAAGCAAATTCTTGCCACCTATCGAAGTTGGGCAGATGACTTTGTGATTCACTTTGCTTCTATCACTCATCCGCAAGAGGTGTTCCGCGTCGCGGACGAATGCAGGCTGGCTGTCGTGTCCATGGAGCTCACTGTGGCACGCTTCGGAGCGTACACGTCTGCACCCAACCGACTGGCGTACCTTCTGAAGTGCAAGAGCGCAGGTACCGCGTTCTTTCACGAGGAACCCCCTATTCGGGCGGCGGCAGCCCCTACCTACAATCAACTGCTCATTACAGTGCACTATTCTGGAGATGGCAGACGTTCGCGGAATCGGGGGGCGCAGGTACGCGCAGCGAAAGCTCTACGAGGAGTCATGGAGAGATTCCAGGCGAGCGGCGTCCGCACACTAGTGGAGTGCCCCGCCATCCTGAAAGGGCGCGTTGGGGTGAGTGTCTACAAGCCAACCGTAGCCGCCCGCGGAACACTGTGTTGAGCCGAGCCGCAAGGCAGCAAGTGGCGTCTGGGGTGGATGGCCAGGATCAATCGTCGCGAGCCTCGATGGGGCGCGTTCTTGTCGGCGACAAGAGTGCTTCGGGAGCGTTCGGCCGAAGCGGTGAGCCCGCGGATCCTAGTGAAGGCGATGCTGACAGTCGCAACCTTCGCACCAAGCGACGCGCTCACGCTCGCTCAGCGTCACATCAAGCGCTGTTCCCTTTCGTGGTCGCGCCGGCCTCCGGGATGAAGGCACTCCCGTCAGCGGAAGCACCGCCGGGTGCGAACACGTCGGCTAACGGCAGGAACTCAGCGACGCTCGAGAAGCGCCTTCAGGTCCGTCAGCAGCTGTGGGAACGTGCGAAAGCCCGCAGCGGCGTTGATGTGTCCGGCCTTGTGAACCACGAATAGTTCCACGCCAAGGTGCTGTGCGAGATCTCGCCCCTTGCCCAGCGGGACGTAGGGATCGTCGTCGGAGTGATAGACGTGGACGGCGCCTGCGTGCCGGCGGACTCGCTCCCAGTCGAACTCCCTGAAGACGAACGTCTCGTTCACGGCATCGAAATCCGGTAGCCCGAGCTTGCCGAGGAACCCGCTGACCAGGAAGCTACCGGCCACGGGTTCATCTGACCGCTCCAGGAGGTTCAGGATGAAGCCGGCGCCCAGGCTGTGACCGACAAGAACCATGTCACTGCGGACGGGCCCAACCTCCTTTTTGAACCGGTCTAGCCAGGTGTCGAGCGTCTGTCCCTCAGGAGTCGGAAACGTTGGGACCACGGCTCGGTGGCCAGCCTTGCGGACCTCGTCAGCCAACCATGGAAACCAGTTCTCATTCGGGCTCCCATAGCTCCCGTGGATTATCACGACCTCGAGCGTCTTTGTCTTTGTCATCGTGTTCCCTTCTGCGCCAGGAGCAACGGCAGCGAGCATGCTGGTAAGCAGCGCCCCGACGCCATTCATTGCCTAAGTCTCCTCTCAGCGCTCGGTGCGCACAAACACACCCGCGAGCATGCCGGCGGCTTCCTGATGCTCTACCCAGAAGACTTGCTTCCGCGTGTCGCCCCGGAAGAAGAAATCGTCGTACATTAGCCTGTCATCCCCCGTTCCCATGCGCTGAACCGCGACCAGAGCGAGATCCCGCAGTTGACGCGGCGTGTCCAAATCCCTGTTCGTCAACGTGTAGTAGAGACCGAGCTTGTCAACCTCCCGCACGGGGTGCCCCCTGGCATCTGCTCCCTGGAGAAGGTGACTAGCAAGCAGCACAAGCCGATCCCCTGGGCTCATGCCCGGAATTTCGAAGCGATTAGCGGCCGGAATCCTGTCTAGCAAATCCTTGCCCTTGCTGCGCGCTAGGATCTCCTTCGTCATGCCCTCCATCCCGGTAGGCGAGCTTCCAATTGCCACAAAGGCGGCCGGAAGAGGACCGCGGATGTTCATGTCGAGTAGGGAAAAGCACTCTTCATAAGGCCACGTCTCATCCGCACGGGCATCCATCTCATCAAGAAGGCAGAGCACTGGTGCCGTGGCACGACCGACCTCTGCAAGGCGGGCGACGAACTCGGTTCGGGACATACTGGCGAGGTTGAGTTCGAAGTAGGCGATTGCCCCGCCAAGAGAACGCGCGATCTCCTGGATGAAGAAAGTCTTCCCGCTGCCCGGAGCCGCCCACACCAGGAAGTTCGCGTGAGCGTTCGTGCGAGTCGCCAGAGGCGTGGTGATCCGGCCGTTCCAGTCGCGCAGCATCTGCCTGACGCGCTCATCGAGGCGACGATAGCCTCCGACCACCGCGCAGTCTGCCAATGAGATGCGGTCTAAGCCGCGGACAATCTCCAGATCCAAGTCGACAGTCTTGGTTGCAGGTGGCGCAGGAGCTGGCTGCTCCGTCGGGACTACAGGCAACGGCCGAGAAACCTTGTCGCGGAAGAGATCAGGCGTGGCCAGGGCATCGAGGAAGCCGGGCAGATCCGACCGAATGGCGTGCCACCCGATGCTCACCAAGTGAGAGGCGATCTGGGCTACGCGGCAGGATTGATCCCGGGATTCTTTCGCAGACCGGGTGGCACCCTGCCACAATGCCTCGCCCTTCGCCCAGCGCGAGAGAGCTTGGACCTCCGACGCGACTTCTTCCCACTGCCCACCCACATCGAGAAGAGCCTGGATTGCCAGTGCTCCCTCAAGCTCCTTGCCGGTACTGGTCCAACCCTTCCGCTGTGAAAGGAGGTACGCTCGGGCCGGTGCGAGCCGTGGATCGGAGCCGTCGACTCCGGCAGCCAGGAGTGCGAGCAGGACCATCGCGGTGGTCTCCAGGGTTGAGTTCCACCTACCCGTTCCGCTATGCCATAGCCCCGCCTGAGCCGCTCCCCCGTCGGCACGATCGCGCAGTAGCCACGCGACTGCGTCTGCAACTGGCTGACTCGTGCCGGTCGAGCGCCCCGCGGCCGCAAGCCCTAGCAGGACCCTCGCGGTCGACCAAGGGACCCGTTCGGGATAGAAGGCGCCACTTGGCAGTTGTTGCCCTTCCAACAGCTCAGCAAGCTCCGCCGGGGAAACTTGACTGGACACCTTTGCCTTGGATTCCACGCCGAGAATCAGTCCGAGAAGCCATGTGCGATGAAACCGCTCAACGTCGAATGTGTCGGAGGGAAAAGGCGGGAGCTGTTCATCCCCCGAGCTCGCGGCATCCTCCTCTCGCATGGCCGTTTGGATCTGCGCAAAGTCATCTTCAGTCGACAGGCCTTGGGTTGACGCCGACAGGGTCTTCCCAGTCACGGACCAATGCCGGCGAAGGAAAGCGACGCTGGCATAGACGTGCTCGGTCCTCCCGACCTCTGAGAGTGCCTCCGCGGCGAACAGGGCAGAAGCCGGCACCTTGCCCCAGGTTGGATCAACCATCTGTTGGTGTTCGATCCGTTCCAGAACGCTCGTAAAGGCATCCCAGAGTTCAACGAGCGCCGCCGCTCTCTTGTTCAATTGAGGCCGGTCCTTGAACCCCGCACGCGCATGAAGAGCGCGCAGGGAGTCAACCGCAAGGGCGGAGCCCAGTGATTTCAGATAGTCGAGGACGACCGAGCCAGCATTGCGCGGGCCGCGGAGCTTGTCTAGTTCCGTCCAGCATCCTTGCTGAGATAGCCAGTCGACGAGAAGGCCGCACAAAGAGCGATGCCCCATCGAAACGTTCGCCTGCTGCTTCCGTAAGAGTCCAGCCCTCAAGAGACCGGTAATCGACTCGTTCGCCACCTGCGCCTCGTACGCAACGAAACCTGGTGGTGAAGGGATGTCGAAGCGGCCGAGTGACCCGACGACTAGACCCACGCGCTGCGCCTCTGGCCCCGGAACCCCCCCGTCCGTTCTCGTTTTCCAAATGCGCGCTGCCAATTCGTCAGGTCCCGCCACGGCCCCCTGGCCTTGCGCGTGTTCCAGTGCCAAGCGCAAGAGAAATATGTCGTCCCCGTAGGTGTCAGCGATTTCCTTGAGGACGGCTTCCGTCAGTACGCCTTGGTAGCCAGCCGTGAGCCGCTGGCGAACGTGGTGGGGAAGAACTGCGAATAGGGAGCAGTCCTCGAGCCACGGGGCAATCTCTCGGGCGAACTCAACCCATGAGACGGCTACGATGGCCGCTGCGGCACCCACGAAGCACCTGCGCGCCGTCGAGCCGAGTGCCAATAGGTAGCGCGCGGCCGCGGGGTTGCTCTGCAGATCGTCGACTACCACGACCTCCAATGCTGGCGTCCCCGTCCACGGAAGAAAGGACCGGAAGAGAGTTGCGGGCGAGCCGTCAAGGAAACCGAGATTCAAGTAGCCGACGGCTCGACTGCGCACGAGCTCTGCCCGTCCCGCCTCTAGCGCCAGGACACTCTTGCCGCTGGAGCTCGGGCCAACGATCATGCAGTTCCGGCCAGTATGCACGGTCCCGAGGACCCTCTCGAGGAACGGGTGCTCAGCCCAACTGCGTGGGTCGTCCCCCAGGCGCCGCAACGTAGCGGCAAGGTCCTCTGTTCCGGCAGCGGACTCGCGTCGCCCCGTGACGAACTCGGCCATGAGGCGCTGGTCGAAGTGCGTGGCCGGGTCAGGCTTGTCAAGTACCAGCCGTCGGTGGACCTTGTACTCGATCAGGTCGCGAATATCGGTACGGCCAGACGCCAGTTCGTCGATGTCCACGGGGTAGAGTGGGAGCAGCGCAGCGGCGCCTACGTGTTGAGCTTCCCCTGGAAGAGGCCACACACGCTGCTCGCTTGACGCAAAGACGCAGAGGCAAATGGCTTCACGGATCCGGTCGCGCAAAACCGTCACTAGCTCCGAGAGAAGAACCCGCTCCGGAGCATCAGCGGCGACAAGGTGGAAACGGATGCCACTGACCGCCAGGTGACTGGCTGTGCCCCAGATCGAGCGTCCCAGTTCAACGACCGGCACATTTGGGTCGTCGCTCGACATGAGCGAGCTTGCGATGACCTTTAAGGCGCTCTTGAGGATCCCTCGCGAGATCGAAGCCTGAGTCCACGCCGGCTTCCAGGGTGCCTTTGCCTCATCGGTATCGGCATACGTCGTCCAGTAGTCGATAAATGCGCTCATGAGACGGCGTCCGCTTCCACCGTAGGAGAGGCCCCTGTCATGGACGGCTCGCGACCAATTCCACGTATGTCGTGCTTGCCATCTCGCCCGGTACCGCAACCGTGCCAGCGTGCTCGATCTCAAAGTTGTTCCTGGTGAAGAGGGCACGGACGGCGTCCGCTGTCTCGAACGAGTAGCTCACCATTCGCTCGGCATATCGTTGTGCCAAAACGGCGATTTCCGTGGGGGAGCAACGCAAGAAGCCTTGCCACCGCCGCGCCTCTTGTTCGGCACGCCGACGAAAGGAGTCAGCTTGGTCGGAGGTCGCCTGAATCTGTGGCCGCGAGAGACCAGGTTCGATTCGTACAGTCGTTACTACTCGCCCGCCACTACGAAGCAAGCGGAACCATTGCTGAACGAGGCGATCGCGCTCCGCGTCTGGGAAACGTGTCAGGAAAGCATCGGTAACAACGATGTCGAACGTCTCATTCGCGGAGTACTGAAGGATGTCGGCCGCGACCGTACTAACTCGTGTGCCTACGCTCTTGCCGTACCACTTGCACAGAAAAAGCGGGGTCTCGCAGAGGTCGAGCACGGTCACGTCAGGAGCGCGACCAGTCGAGGCAAAGGCCGCGAGGAGGTGTGCCAGCATTGAGTAGTCGGCTGTTCCCGAAACAAGCACCCGGCTGAAGTCACGCTTGGCCAAACCTGCAAGGAAGTCCAGATAGAAGCGCGAGTGCCACGTTGGAGTCGAAACCATGTTGAAGATGCGGAGGTACTGCCAGACAGAGTGATACCAGGAGCAATCCTCGGGGGAGACGTGGTCGCCTTGGCACAAGACGCCCGCCAACTCGTGGGCGATCGGCGCCGTGGTGATCATTGGCTCCTCGAGATCCGTCGGCGGGGGTTGGTTCGTCAAGGACACGGCTTCGCCTTGGCTCTCGAGGACTCCCTTGATATCAAGAAGCGTTTGAACGTAGTCAGCGCGTGAGGTAACTCGCCACTCCGCAATGCCTCTGTCGCGGGGTCCCGACGAACCAACGCCGATACACCCAACGGAGTCGTCCCAGATACCAAAGTCAAGAGTGTCGGCGAGCGGAAGCGTAAGACTGGAGAGGAGATCGCCGATATGGAGGATTCGTGTCGTGATTCCGGCGGCCTCATCAAGCTGAAGGTGCTCCCGGAGGCTTGGGTCGTGCCTGCAGTGGCGATGCGGCAGGAGGAAGGTCCGTAGGATCTTGCAGCCCCGCTTGGCGGCGAATCGCGCGGCTTCGTGATAGTGGCTTCTCGGATCCCAATCGCCGCGGCCGGTCACCACGAGAGTGCAGAAGCCGCCGGTGCTGAGGCTTGAGAAGAGAGCTTGCCCGAGTCTGTCTGCTTCTGCCGCTGGGAAGACCAATATCTCGCGTTCCAGCTGCGATCGCTGCTCCGCCAAATAGCGGCTGAACTCAGCGGCCAGTGACTGGAACAGGCGCCCCGGGTCGCGTTGGTCCAAGGCTGGTCTATCCTCTCCTTGGCCGTTCTGCGCCCGGCAAGACTCGAAACAAGGCCGCACGCAATTCAGGCCGTGCAGGAAGCCGTGGTGATCTGGATCGCTCGACCGTTCCCAGGTGGTCCATCCGATCTCGATGCTTTGGCCCTGGCGTTGCAGGACTGGCATTGGCGTGAGGCGCTAGTCGTATTCGGATTATCCGTGCAGGGAAGAGAGTATGTCAATCGTCTCATCGGCGCCATCTCGGAGGCCAGCCCTCTCTCCGCTAAGGTGCCTACGGCCAGGTCGGCACCGGAGCGCAGAACGATAGACAGAATGTATTGAACCTGCCCTACCTTGAGGGCGTGGATTATGCTCAAGGTTGCACGTCAAGGCACAGAGCCACAATCAAGGAGGACAGGTCGTGGAAGACTATAGCGCATACGTTGGTCTGGATGTTCACAAGGAGATGATCGCGGTAGCGGTGGCGTACCCGGGGCAGTCGGAACCGACGTCGTTGGGGAACATCGCGAACACAAAGAAGTCGGTGGTGAGGCTTATCGGTCGGCTGTCTGCGCACGGAGAGGCGCTTGGGGTGTGCTACGAGGCGGGTCCGTGCGGCTACGAGGTCTATCGATGGGTCAAGGAGCAAAACCAAGACTGCATGGTGGTAGCGCCGTCGAAGATCCCTCGCAAGGCGGGGGATCGAGTGAAGACGGATCGAAGGGATGCGTTGAAGCTGGCGTTGCTGCATCGCTCGGGAGAGTTGCCCCGGCGGGGGAGTATGTCAAGGCACTTTAGGGAAGGCATTTTGGGCGCGCCGGTCGTGTTCGATTGACAGTTACAGCGACGAGCGATGCGAAACTCGCCTCAAACGCCGTTTCCGTGACGAAGATCGGCTAAGGTTGGCTTACAATCCCGACGGAGAACATGGCCGGGTTCACTGTAGACACGCACGTCTTTCGCGAGCTTGGCGAACTCTTGGTCGGGCGGGACTCCACGGCCCTGGTGGAGCTGATCAAGAACTCGTACGATGCCGACGCCACGGAGGTGATCGTCTATGGCGAACACCTCTCCAACCTGGACAGCGGCTTCATCGCCGTGGCCGATGACGGCATCGGAATGACCCCCGAGCAGTTCACTGAAGGGTTCCTTCGAATCGCCGCGCGCGGCAAGGACGTCGGTGCGAGGCAGTCCCCGCGATACTCCCGTCGATACACAGGCGCAAAAGGCGTCGGCCGACTTGCCGCTCACAAACTCGCCAAGCTCCTCGAAGTTGAATCCACGAGCTGGAGCAAGAAGCGTTCGCCGGCGAGCGGAGTCGTTGCCAGCATCGACTGGGATCTGATCGAGGAGAAACAGACGCTCGACGAAGTTGCTGGTTCAACGGCGATCAGCGTTCGAGCGGTGCCCGTTGAGTTGCCGGGCAACTCTGGCACGAAGATCACGCTCCGACGCCTCAGGCGGAAATGGAGCAAGACCGAGCACGGGCGCTTTCTGGAGGAGGTGCAGAGTTTCGCGCCGCCTCCGCTGCTCACAGAGCCGGTGCCTCGAACAGTGGTGCCGGAGAAGTTGCTGTTCGAAACGCCGACCGTGCGCGACTCGGGGACGAACGCGTCGTTCGTGGTGAAGCTAGAAGGTGAGCTTTCGCCTCCCGATGACTATTGGTCCGCGGCTCTCGAGGCGGCGAAGTGGATCATCGAGATCGATGCGACATCGCATACAGGTAAGGTTAGCTACTGCATTGCTCCGACGTCTCGGACCGTCGAAGAACTGGGCGAGGTTGAGGCACGTCGTTACAAAATGTCTCATCCCGGAGGCGATGCGGGGCCATTCTTCCAGGCACGCATTCTACTGCGCACAGGGCAACTCGCTGGGTCCGAAAGCCTCCGTGCATGGTCTGGACGGGCACACGGCGTCCGAGTCTTCATGGAGGGTTTCAGAGTCCTTCCGTACGGGGAGCCAAAGAACGATTGGTTGGGTCTGGATAGGGACGCAGCGGAGCGTTCCAAAGACTTCCTATCCTCTGATGTGGCCACGTCGTTGTTTCCCGCACTGCCGACCGCACCCGAGGCGGATCGGCCCGGCTTGAGCCACCTGCCCAACAAGCACTATTTCGGTGCAGTCTTCCTCACTCAGGCTGGTGCCCCTCGGCTGCGCGCGCTCGTAAACCGTGAGGGCTTCGTTCCGGACGAGAACTACGATCGAGTCGTCACCCTGGTCCGCACCGGCATCGACTTGGCGACGAGAGTTCGCGCCGCTGTCACTGCGCCGCGACGAGCAGAGCGTCGCAGGATGAGAGCCCAACCTGACCTCTTCACCCAGCAGAGCCCTGAGCCTCCATCCTTTACCGAAGTTCTGCAGACAGCGGAAACTCATGCGTCCGCCGCACGGCGCCTGACAGCGGCAGGAGATTCGAAGGCAGCAGCGCGAGAGATCGATGAAGCCTTGGAGCGCATTCGCTACGTGGCTGGCGCATCCGAAGAATTGGCGGACCAGGCAGCGATGCTTCGTGTTCTGGCATCGCTTGGTACTCAGCTTTCATCGTTCGTTCACGAACTAAACGGCCTGCTTGGGATGGCAGAGGCCGTCGAGGCCACGTTGAACGCAATCATCGATCAGGCCGACGAGCTCAAGCGGACTTCACGAGGACGCCTGCGAGAAGTCCTGAAGTCAGTCGGCGATCTACGTCGCCATCTGGAGCGCCACGCCAGCTATCTGATCGACGTGGTTACGCCAGACGCGAGACGCCGCCGGTCGCGTCAGCGCGTGAGCGAGCGATTCAACACGGCGACACGGCTGGTCGAAACTGCCGCAAGTCGCCGCAACATCACAATCACAAATTCGATTCCGAACGACTTGAAGACTCCCCCGATGTTCGCGGCCGAACTCACCGCTATCTTTGCGAACCTTCTCACAAACGCCGTAAAGGCTGCCGGCGATGGTGGCCGGATCCGGGCAACCGCGAGGAGGACGAGCAAGGGTTCCGTCGTGAAAGTCGAGAACACAGGGGCTGCCGTGAAGGTCAGCGACGGCGAACGGTGGTTTCGCCCCTTCGAGTCATCGACCACTGAGGTGGACAGCATTCTCGGGCAAGGGATGGGGCTGGGCCTGACGATTACACGCCGCATTCTGGAAGAATACGGGGCGACAATCCGCTTCGTGAGTCCCAGCTCCGGCTACGCGACCGCCCTCGAGATTGCGTTCCATGGCTAAGCAATCGAGGCGCACAAGTTCGCCGAAGCCCTGCCTCCTATTTGTTGATGACAATCTCGAGGAAGCCGAAGCGAAGCGGGGGCTGATCGGCTCTCGGGCAACGACGATCGCGAGAACTCCGGACGATGTAACGCGGAACGACCTCAAGTGCGCAGATGTCGTCCTGGTCGACTTCGTCTTGACGGACTGGCTCGAAAGCGATCGCGCAGACTCCCTAGCGAAGCAACCGAAGGACGGCTTGGCGCTGGCGGCAGTTTTGCGCTCGCACTGCGAGGCAACGTGGCCTCCCACCGCGTTTGCCCTTCACTCCGCGAGGGTGCAGGAGTTGGCAGGTGGACTACCTCCCCGTTCACGTGCACACGTCATCGCTCGAACGAACAACCTCGAATGGGTGTTCTCAAAGCGGAACAACGAGAATGTCAGGCCCGTCGCAGATCAAGTTCTGGCGCTCGCAGAGGCGGTCGGCGCGCTGCCAACGAAGTGGCCTTCACAGGATCTCGGCAGAATGCGAAGGTCGGTTGAGCGGTTACTCAGGCTGAACGCAAAGAGCGACTGGGCTCAGCGAGCGTGGCGTACGGTGGAATCCTGCCACCCACCGATTCATACCCTCGCCGCAGCCACGCACGGCTTGGCCTTCGTTCGCTGGTTGTTGCATCAGATCCTCCCATTTCCGAGCTTCCTGTGGGATTCCACGTACTTGGCGGCTCGGCTCAGAGTCACTCCGAAGTCCCTGCGATCGGCGCTCTCAACAAATCACAGACTAGCGAGGGTGCTTGCTCCCTATCGATACAGGGGTATCCTGAGCGATTTTCTCGGATCTCGCTGGTGGCGGGCCGGCGTCGAAGAGTTGCTTTGGAGAAGAACAGGATCACAATCGTTCACCAGCGATGCCCTAACGAAGTTCATCAGCGACCTTTCACCGACATTGCAGCCCACCACCGTCGGTGAACCTGTCGTTGTGTTAGGAGAGGACCTCCAGCCCTCCGACGAACTAATCGACATCTCCGACGCCGTGGAACTACAACCGGACGAGTGGCCTGCATTTGCGGACACCGCTTGGGGCGAGAAGGCCGTTGTCGACCAAAACAAGAGCCTTCAGTCGATCGTCGTGCGACGAGAATTGCCCGAGAGCTAGAGCGTAGCGAATGGCCGGCCTACTTTTCGACATCTCAGAGACGCTGGACGAGGTGCGGTCCGCTGCAGCGCTCGCTGAAGACTTCATCGAAAACCCCAAGCAAGGTTTCGGTGAGCTAGCGACGCAGCTCGAGAACCTTCGGAACCAAAACACCAGTGCGGTCATCGCGTGGACGATCCCGGAGTCGAGGCCGATTCGCACTAGACCTTCCGACGGAGAGTACGAGCTCGGAGACAAGGGCTATTCCGTGTTCGGAACGGTGTCGAGTATTTGGGAGATCAGAAGGGTCAAGCCCAAGAAGGCCAAAGGTCCGGCAATACAGTTCGAGCTGGCGGGCAACGCATCAACTGTGGTCCGTGTCTTTCGGAGTGCTACGGCAGACAAGCAGGAAGAGCAGGTGGCGATGTGGAGAATGGAGATTGCCCAGCATGACTCACCGGGCTGCCACTTTCACGTTCAGGTACTAGGCGATAGCGAGACACTGCCGTTCCCCAAAAGTCTCCCGGTTCCTCGTCTCCCAAGCTTGATGGCCACGCCGCCCGCCGTTCTTGAGTTTCTCCTAGCCGAGCTGTTCCAAGAACGATGGCGCAAACACGTCTTCGCCGAAAGCACCGCCATCAAGCGCTGGCGTGCTATTCAACGAACTCGTCTCACGCAGCTACTTCAGTGGCAAAAGGACGAAGTCGATGTTCAAGCTGGTTCGCCTTGGTGCGCTTTGAAACTCGCGAAGCCGTCGGCGAATCTCTTCACACCGTAGATGAGAACTGCTGCTCCTCCACAGTCGTGCTTGGTCTACACGCCACGTCCACTAGCAAACGCGATGGCTGCGGCACTTGAGATCACTGCCGCTGACACCTGCCTGGAACCGTGCGTCGGGAGCGGGGCACTGTTGCGAGCGCTGGCCCGTAAAGGTGTGCCACCCTCAGGCATTCGCGGGGTTGACCTTGACCGACGCCCCAGCCCGTCGGACAGGCATGCGCGAGTCCTGCGCGGTGTCGATTTTCTTAGTTGGTCCCAAAGCACCTCGGAACGTTTTTCGAAAATCATCGCGAACCCACCGTACCTAGCGTTGAATCGGCTTCCGGTCTCCCTGCGCCGTAGAGCACTGGAGGTTCGCGACCCTTTCTCTGATCGCACGGTTAGACTTCGCGGTAACTGTTGGCACGCCTTCCTTTGCGCGAGTCTGGGGCTGCTCAAGCCAAGAGGCAGCCTGTGCTTCCTTCTACCTGCTTCCTGGGATTTCAGCGACTACGCTGCAGCGCTCAGGAAGGGCCTCGGCAGCAAGTTTGAGGATCTAGAGGTGCATCGCAGCCGCGCTCCCCTGTTCGACTGCGTCCAGGACGGGAGCGTCGTGCTCGTCGCGCGCGGATACCTGAGCGCTCCAAGGCGCCAGGTTCGATTTGAGCATGCAACGGCAGCCGACCTAATCTGCGCTGCCGCCGGTAAACGAGACCGCGTCGAACCTCGTCAGCCTCAACGCGCCGGTCATTGCATGGCCACACCAACGGCGAGCCTCGGAGACCTAGTGGACATCCGCATCGGGGCCGTCACCGGTGACGCTCGTTACTTCTTGCTGACTGATTCCGAGCGAAGAGAGCACCACATCCCGACGTCGGCTTGCAAGCGGATGCTGACGCACGCTGGGCACCTCGTAGGGTCGGCCATCACGCGCGAACGATGGGACACGCTCAGACAGTCGGATGAAAGAGTGTGGCTATTCCGGCCTTCTGCAACTTCGGCACGCGGCGGCCCTGTAAAGCGTTATCTCGCGTTACCACTCAAGGAAGGCGGGTGCGATCGCGCGCGCTTCAAGGTAAGAACTCGACGGCCATGGTACCGAACTCCGCTGCCCATGGCCGCGAATGCCTTCGTCAGCGGAATGTCACGTAGCGGCCCCTGGCTCTCGCTGTCGGCAATGCCGGGCCTCTCCGCGAGTAACACTCTCTACGTGATTCGATTTCGATATGCAGACAGTGCAGACGCCAGGGCGGCTATCGCGCTAGGCCTTCTGACAACCGGCGCACGGGTCGCTCTGGCCCTCGCGGGACGGCGATACGCTGATGGTCTTCTGAAGTTCGAGCCCCGCGATCTTAGAGGAATCCCGATTCCAACCACGACTCACGTCGCCGGGGCGAATGACGTCTACGACAAAGCGGTGCAGGCACTGCTACACGGGGACTCGGCTCGAGCGACATGCATTGCGGACGAGTGGTTCGTAGGCGCCATTCAGAAACCGGAAGTGCTTCGCGCCACGGGCTAGACCTGTCCGTTGCGCCAGTACCTAGCTAGTTTCTGTCCACAAAGCCATTAACTTATTGGGTTACAACTGGTTGCGAGCACAGAGGGGCGCCCAGTTTCTGTTGTCTTGAGCGGAAACCCAGCCAAATCGAGCTGGCGGCGGTGTAAAACCCGTCGGTTCAGGGGGCCGCGAACCCTTCCCGCGCTGTTCTTTCCAAGGGTTCAGAAAAAATCAGCGGTGTACGTTTTTTTGTTGACTGATTGTGGGCAAGCGTATATACTTCCCCAATGTCGCGCTCCACCACCAACCCCGAAGGCAAGCGCATCCTGGCCCAGATCCGCAAACTCCGCCCCTTCCTCCAAGCTTCCCTCACCCTCACCCGCAAACGTTGCGGTAACCCTAAGTGTCGTTGCGCCGAAGTCGGTCCCCTTCACGAAGCCGCCTTGCTGACCTGGGCCGGAGAGAACAACAAGACCCAGACCCTTTCCGTCCCTCGCGCGCTCCGAAGCCAGGTGGCCCAATGGGTCGAAGAGAACCGCCGCCTCAAACAACTCATTCACCAGATGTCGGAAGCCCAGCGAGAGTTCCTGCTCGAACAGAAGCAGAAACTCAGGCGCCGAGGAAAGTAGCATGTCGCGACTCGCCCACCGGCAAGCGAGCTTTGCCGATTTGGAACTGCTGCGCCAAGGCGTCGGCTTAGACCAGACGCTACAAACGATTTCGGATTTTCTGGAGCAGAACCAAGCTCTGGTCGATCAAGTGCATCAGGATCTGGTGCGCGGACTGAAAAACGCCACCACCGGACGCGAAGGGATTGAGGCGAGCCGCGTGCTCCGATCTTTTCTTTTGCGACGGCTCAAGGACTGGGATTACCGCGAACTGCGCGAGCGGATCGCCGACGGGTTCAGCTTGAGGCAGTTCACCCACTTCTACGCCGATCCGGTGCCTTCTCACCGAGCGTTTCATCGGTCCTTCCTGCGACTGAGTGCACAAACCGTTCGGGCACTGAACGAAGCGGTTGTGCAAGCCGCCGTGCACTCAGGAATCGAAAACGCCAAAAAGCTACGCGTGGACACCACGGTCGTTCAAACGGATATCCATCATCCGACGGACTCGACCCTGCTCTGGGACACGGTGCGCACGATCTGTAGGCTCGTGAAGAGAGTGGGGGAACTGGTGCCCGCGCTGACCCAGGGCTTCCACAACCGCAGCCGACGTGCACGACGAAGGATGCTGGACATCAGTCGGATGGAAAGGGCGGAGCGCCCGCGCCAGCAACGAAGAAAGTACAAGGACTTGCTGGAGGTGACGGAAGAGACGCTCGCACAAGCGCGCATCGTGGTGGAGAAGAGCAAGAAAGTGCGGGTGCTGGATCTGCTCGTCGCAGAAAAGCTCCAAAGCGGAGTCGAAGAGATTCTCCATTTCTCGGAGCTCGGTGAGAGAGTCATTAACCAGACCCGGCGCCGCGTGTTGCAGGGGGAGACGGTTCCAGTAGGAGAAAAGATCTTCTCCATCTTCGAAGCGCACACGGATCTCATCAAACGGGGGAAAGTAGTCACCCCGGTGGAGTTCGGGCACAAGATTTTTCTGGCCGAGAGCGCCCAGGGTCTCATCACCGACTACCGGATTTTACAGGGCAACCCGACGGATGAGCAGCAGCTCGAGCCCTCACTGGACCATCACCACCGAGTGTTTGGTGTTGCTCCGGAACTCTACGCGGCGGACCGCGGTTTTTACAGCCAAGCGAATCTGGAGCGGTGCGAGAAGGCAGGGGTGAAGACGGTGTGCGTGCCTTACAGCGGTAGGGCGAAGACCGCCGAACGCGCGGCTCAGGAAAAGACCCGAAGCTTCAAGCAAGGGCAGCGATTCCGAGCAGGCATCGAGGGACGGATCTCAGTGCTCTTTCGCGGGCGGGGGATGAAGCGGTGTCCAGACGAAGGGCTCGAGCACTTCGAGGTCTTCGTGGGCACCGCGGTACTTGCCAACAATCTGCTCCGCATTGCCCATCATCTAAATAAGAGGAAGCGGCGCTCTGGGCGCCGTTCGTCCAAACGTACCCTCCCACCGACCTGACTCCGCCTCAGGAGACGTAGAGTCCTCTCAGCGATGGCCCAACTCCGGCCGACAGCTACAGTAATAACTATTATTTACTATTCACCCAACCGTTACTGCTGGACTATCCCCTCGTTGCGAACAAAAAACGTAAGCTGGTGTAGAATTTAGCCCGTTTTGGGACAGAAACTAGCTAAAGGCTGTTGCAAAATCCCAGCGAGCGCTCCTTGTTTGGCGCGACCTGGCGCGGTTCGAATCTGGCAGATCTGACTGAGCACCCCTGACCCGCCCTAAGAAAAATGCTCTCGGGCC
>Ga0184637_10000328_pt1 | contig 35176 bp, 29 predicted proteins | sample PLM3_127_b2_FD_133143 | JGI IMG/M metagenome (GOLD analysis project Ga0184637, IMG submission 133143) | Groundwater sediment microbial communities from an aquifer in East River, Colorado, USA - PLM3_127_b2 | ecosystem: Environmental > Terrestrial > Soil > Riparian zone | place: USA: East River... | reverse complement strand
CGCCGGGCTTATGCCCGTCAGCCGTCAAAAGGTTCGGCAGGAAGCTCGACGAGCATCAACACAAACCCCACGAAGGGCCGATAATCGGGGGGTTCCGCACCGCTCTAAAAGAGCCGCACCCAATTGAATTTTATCCCCTTATCTCCTCTCATCTCCACATCCCCCTTCTTACACTCCTATAATGTTGCGTATGGCTAGCTCTATGGTCGATGCCGTAGTGCCCAAAGTCCTGGGGTGGTTTCGGGATTTCCACCAGAACCCCGAGCTCGGGCTCGAGGAGGTCCGGACCTCGGGAATCGTCGCGGCGCACCTGCGCTCGCTCGGGCTCGAGGTGCGGACCGGCGTGGGAAAGACGGGGGTGGTGGCGCTCGTGAAGGGGTCGAAGCCCGGCCCTACGGTTGCCCTTCGCGCCGACATGGACGCGCTCCCCGTCACCGAGAAGACGGGGCTTGCCTATGCCTCGACCGCGAGGACCGTCTACCGGGGCGAGGAAGTGGGGGTCATGCACGCCTGCGGCCACGATTCCCACACGGCGATCCTGATGGGGGCGGCCGAGGTCCTGAGCGCGAGGCGAGAGGAAATCGCGGGCACGGTGATGCTCCTGTTCCAGCCGGCGGAGGAAGCGGCGCTCCCCGGGGAACGGAGCGGGGCCAATCTCATGCTCGAGGACGGCGTGTTCGATCCGGTGAAGCCCGATGCCCTTTTCGCGCTCCACACGACGCCCCGGCTTCGGACGGGCCACTTCATGACCCGTGAGGGGCCGATCATGGCGAGCGAGGACAACGTGATCCTGACGGTCCACGGCCGAGGGACCCATGCCTCGCGACCGTGGGACGGAATCGATCCAATTGCCGTTTCTGCCCAGATCGTGAACGCCGTCCAGACCATCGTGAGCCGCCAGGTGAACCTCGCGACCGCCCCCGCGGTCATCACCTTCGGACTGATTCGCGGCGGGACGCACGCGAACGTCATCGGAGACGAAGTTCGGCTCGAGGGCACCATCCGCACGTTCGACCCTCGAATGCGGGCCGACATCCAGGAGCGGCTGAGGCGAACGGCCGAGGGTGTCGCCGGAAGCTTCGGCGCCACGGCCGGGCTCGAGATCCGCCCCGTCAACCCCGCGACGGTGAACGACCCCGATCTCGTTCGCCGCATGCGTCCGACTCTCGAGGCGGTCGCGGGGACGGACGGAGTCTTCGAGTGCGAGCTCATCCTCGCGACCGAGGACTTCGCATACTTCGCGATGGAAGTCCCGAGCATGTACGCCTTCATGGGCGTCACCGGTCCGGGGCGCGACCTGAACGAGGCCCCATTCAACCACTCGGCTTATTTCCGCGTCGACGAGGAGACGTTCGCGCCCGGGGTCGAGATGATGACGCGGCTCGCGCTCGACTTTCCCAATCGGCCCAGTCGGCCCGGCCGTCAGTCCCGGTAGTCGGGCTCCTCGCGGTCGAGGATCCGGAGGAGCGCTTCGAAGTGCTCCCGCGCCTGCTTCGCGAGATTGTTGGGCCGGTCCTCCCGAACGTAGCCGCGGGCGACTTCGTCTCCGATGGAGCGAAGTCGCTCTCCCGTCGACTGCGCCAGCACCTGCACCTTCGCCGCGCGCTCCAGGAAATACAGGTCGTCGAAGGCCTTCGCGACGGAAGCGCCCACGACGACCACTCCGTGATGGGCGAGGAACAACACGTCCCGTTTCCCGAGGACCGAGGCGAGGCGCTCTCCCTCCGCCGCCTGGTCCGCGGCGCCCTGGTACAGATCGTCGTAGGCGACGCGGTCGTGAAACCGGAGCGCGTTCTGGCTCGCGGGCAGAAGGCGGCCGTTCTCGAGAAGTGTCAGGGCCGTGGTGTAGGGCTGATGCGTATGGAGCACCGCGTGGGCGTCGGGCCGGGCCTTCAAGATCCTCGAGTGAATGAAGAGCGCGGAGGGCTCGACCTCGCCCTTGCCTTTTTTCACCTTGCCGTCTGGATCGACGAGCAGGAGCCGGCTCGCGGTGACCTCGCGGAAATGCGCGCCGTGGGGGATGACGAGGAAGTTCTCCCCCGCCCTGGCGGTGAAGTGGTTCGAGATCCCCTCGTTGAGATCGAATCGCACGGCGAGCCGGTAGGCCGCGGCGAGCTCGATCCGGATGCGCCGGGTTTCTTTCATGGGGCCTCCTCGGACTCGTGCGTGAAGAGAGCTCTATATTCCTTCTCGAGCGCCTTGGCGCGTTTCGCCGACAGTCCCCCGAGAGCCTCGACAGCGTGCCGGAGGCGGACGCGCACCAGGTCGAGCCCGAGGATTTCCATCGAGCGGAAGAGCGGGGTCGAGGCTTCGGCCCCGCTCAGCGCGACGTAGAACGGCCTGGTGAGATCGCGAAGCTTGACGCCGAGCTTCTCCGAGAGATCGCGGAAGGCGTTCTCGATCGCCTCGTGGGTGAGCTCCGGGAGCGCCTCGAAAAGCAAGAGTGCCATCTGGAGGATCCCCGCGAGCTCCTCCGAGGTCTTCCCCTTCAGCTGAAGCTTTTCCGGATCGAAGGGCACGCGGTCGGCGAAGAAGAACCAGGTGAGCAGTCCCCAGTCGGAGAGCGTCTCGAGCCGCGGCTGCGCGAGAGGAACGATGCGGAGAAGATGCTCGTCGCCGAGCGCCCATTTGCGAAGCTCGGCGAGGAGGCCCGGAGCGTCGTAGTTCTCACGGACGTAGCGGGCGTTGAGCCACCGCAGTTTCTCGACGTCGAAGACCGGCCCTCCGAGCGAAAGCTTCTCGAGCTCGAAATTCTCGACGAACTCGGCGAGGGTGAACTTCTCTTCCCCCTCGGCCCGGGTCCAGCCGAAAAGACCCATGAAGTTCAGCATCGCCTCGGGAAGAAAGCCCGCGCGCCGGTAGTAGCGGATGGACGTCGGGTTCTTGCGCTTCGAGAGCTTGGTCTTGTTCGGATCGTTGTTCCGGAGAAGCGGCAGGTGGCAGAAGATCGGCGGCTCCCAGCCGAAGTGCTCGTAGAGCTTCACGTGCTTGGGGACCGAGCTAATCCATTCTTCGCCGCGGATCACGTGGCTGATGTCCATGAGACGATCGTCGACCACGTTCGCCAGGTGGTAGGTGGGATAGCCGTCGGACTTGAGAATCACCTGATCGTCCACGGAAGCCCAGTCCTTCCGGATCTCGCCTCTGAGAAGATCCTGAAACACGCAGTCCCCCTCTACCGGGACCTTCATCCGGACCACGTGGCTCTCCGCTCGGGCTCTTGCTTCCGCATCCTCAGCGGGGATCGCCCGGCAGAGGCGGTCGTAGCCCGGGAAGACCTTCGATTCGATGTGCTCGGCCCTCATCGCGTCGAGCCGTTCCCGAGTGCAGAAGCACCGATAGGCGTGGCCCCTCTTCAGGAGCTCTTCGACGCGCTCGCGGTAAATCGGAAGCCTCTCGCTCTGCCGGTAAGGAGCATGAGGGCCGCCGACGTCGGGTCCCTCGTCCCAGGAGAGGCCGAGCCATCTCAAGGATTCGAGGATCAGAATCTCCGATTGCCGCGTCGAGCGAGCCCGGTCCGTGTCCTCGATCCGAAGGAGGAACTTCCCTCCGTGTTTCCGGGCGAAGGCATAGTTAAAGAGGGCCTGATAGGCCGTTCCCACGTGCGGGTCCCCGGTGGGAGAGGGCGCCACGCGAACCCGGACGGCCCGGGGAGCCCGGAGAGATTGCTCAGCCATAGACTGGAGATTCTAGCGCCAAAGTACCCCGGAGCAACGTCACTTGACAACATCTAACTTTAGACATAGTCTAAACACATGGAGACCAGCGAGGCCGCCATCCTGAGGGAGAAGGGCATCCATCCCTCCGCCCAGAGGGTGGCCGTCTCCCGGTACGTTCTCGCGACGTGCGACCACCCAACGGCGGACGAGGTCTGGACTCGCGTCCGGAAAAAGTTTCCGATGGTCTCGAGAGCGACGGTGTACAACACCCTGAACCTTTTCGTGGAGAAGGGGCTCCTCCGGCAGTTCGTGCTCAGCGGAGGGCGCGTGGTCTTCGACTCGAACGTCTCGAACCACCATCATTTCATCGAGGTCGACACCGGAAAGATCCACGACGTTGCCTGGGATTCCCTTCGCGTCGAGAACGTGGAGCGGCTCTCCGAGTTCGAAGTCGCGGAATACCAGGTAGTCCTCCGGGGTCGGAGAAAAAAGAGGGGCCGGCGATCGGGCGAAGCTAACATCTGAACGAAGAAGGAGCCGAAATCATGACGACCATCCATCCGACCCGAAACGATCTTTCCGAAAGCGCTCAGAAGCAGGTCATTCCCCTTCTGAACGCTCATCTCGCGGACGGCATCGACCTCGCCCTGCAAGCGAAGCAGGCCCATTGGAACGTGAAGGGCCCGCATTTCCTGCCGCTCCACGAGCTCTTCGACAAGCTCTACGACGAAGCGTCGGAGTGGAACGACCTCGTTGCGGAGCGCGGCGTACAGCTCGGGGGCACCGCCGAGGGGACGCTTCAGATCGTCTCGGCGAAGACCCGGCTCAACCCCTACAAGGTCGAGCTCACGAGCGGCAAGGACCACCTCGAAGCGATGACGGACGCGCTCGCGACCTACGGGAGATCCACCCGTGAGGCGATCGAAACGGCCAATCGCGCGGGCGACGCCGGCACCGCGGACCTCTTCACCGAGATCTCCCGCGCGTCCGACAAGATGCTCTGGTTTCTCGAATCCCACCTTCGAGGCGAAGAGTAATCGGGAGCGGTCAGACCGTCAGTCGGCGGTGGTACGTCCACCACTCGAGGAGGAGCAGAGCGAGGGCGAAGAGGACGAGGCCGATCCAGAGCTCCCCTTTCCCTCGAGACCCGGAGGACTCCGCTCCCGGCCTCCCGGACTCGGAGCCTTCGAGCCCGGCAAGTGAAGACGCGTTCACCGCGGTGATGCGCGGGCTCAAAAGGTTCGCCGAGACCATCAGCTCGCCCTCCGAGCCTTTCACCGAGTAGAGCCCGGGCGCTCCCGGCGAGAACGAGGTGCGTCCCCCCGAAGTCCGCGAGGCAACGTCGTTTCCCTCGATGTCCGTCACGGCTCCACTCCGGACAGAAACGGCGACCGTCCCGAGGCTCGAGGCAACGACGTCGGTCCCCGAGAGCCAGCTCACCGCGTTCGAAAGAAAGACGGGAAAGCCCGACTGGAACGGGAGGTTCGAATCCTCGAGCGCGAACGCGAGCATCGCGAACCGCACCTCAGTCTCGGAGACGAGAATGAGGGGCTCCTCGTCGCTTCCCGCGACCACGCGATAGGCGCCGGGGGAGACGAGGGCCGCCCTCTCTACCACCACGTCGTCGAGAGCGACGTGCTCCATCAAGGGGTGCTCGCGCGCCGTACCCGCGAGCGACAGGCTCTCGAGCTCCTGACCCGAGGGGGCCGGAAGCCAGGAAACAGCGGTCGGACGGATGAGAAGGGCCGGAGCCGATGGCGGTGTCTCCGGAGCGAAGCGATCGAAGACGTAGAGGTCGGGCGGCGGCGCGGTCGTCGCCTCGCCGGGTTTCGCGAGCTCGAGCGAGACCCGGGGGTCGAGGCCGAGAAGGGTCGCGAGGGTGTCGTTTCCCGAGCTCACCAGCAAGACCCGCGCCTTCCGCGGCGAGCCGAGGTAGGCGTAGGCGACGTTGTCGAGCTCGAAGCCGTCGTCGGGCGCGTCGATGAGGACCCGCACAGGCCCCTCGGAGAAGCGTTCGAGATCCAGACTCTCTCCCAGGACCTGTCCGGCGGCGAGCGAAACACCGCGTTGCATCGTCTGGCCGCCGGCGCCGTCGATTCGAAGGGCGACCCGCTTCGATCTCCCGGAGTGGTTCGTGAGCTCGAGAAACGCCTCGAACCGGTTCGGCTCCGCGGGCACCGGACGAAGGTCGAAAGCGGTGACCCCGACGTTATCCACGGGCTCGAATACGGAGATAACCCGCACCCCCGAAGGCGCCTCACTCACCATGACGCCGTCGGTGATGAAAAAAATCTCTGTCCCGGGATCGCCGAACAAGATGGGATCCGCCGCCGGGAACGCCGCTGTCTCGTGGAGCGAGACCCTTAACCCATCGAGTCTTTCGAACGCCGTTCTTCGCGATCCGAATTCCGTCCCTGCGAGGCGCCCCGCGGTGTCCGTCACGAGGTATTCGCTCGAAGCGCTTCCTTCCGTCAGGAGCTCCCGGGCGATCTGCCGCGCTCGATCGAAGCGCGTCTCTCCCGAAGCCGTCGACGCTCCCGACGCTCCCATAGTCGGCGAGTCATCGACCACGACGGCGATGCGCCGCGCCTTCCCCGACAGAGCCTCGATCTCCGGTTTGCCGAGCGCGGCGGCGAGCGCGAGCCCGACCGCGAGCGCCATCAGAAGCGAGACGAGCCAGCGCCAGAAATCCGAGCGCCGCTTCCTCTCTTTCAGCACCCGTTGCCAGAGGAAGGTCGAGGGAACGACCACCCGCTGCGGCGGAGGCCTGAGCCAAAAGAGAAAGAGAATTACGCCCGCGGTCAGGGTGAGGAGGAGGGCCACCGTCTCTCCCGTGAGCGCGAAGAAGCTCATCGAAGGAACCGATCCTGCCGGAAGATCTGGATCACCAGGTCCTCGAACGGAATCGAGGTTTCCGTCCTGACGTACCCCCAGCCGTACTTCGAGGAGTAGGCCTCGATGCCCGCCTGGTGCTTCTTCATCTCCTCATCGTAGGCCGAGAGGAGGGTCGGCGATATGCGAAGGCGGTGCGCGCCGCCGTTCTCCGAATCCACCAGCATCGCTTCGTCGGGAAACTGCGGCTTCACCTCCTCGGGGCTCAAGACCTGAACGTTGAATACGTCGTGCCGCTGGAATCGGAGGAAGTCGAACGCGGGCTCGAGACCCGCGGGATCCATGAAGTCGGACGCCACTACCACGAGCCCGCGCCGGCGCTTCGTTCCGAAGTAGGTTCGAAACGTCCGGTGGAGCGACGTCTCCCCGCTCATCGTCATGCGGTCGAGAAAGGTGAAGATGCGCCAGATCTGGTTCCGGCCGCGCCTCGAGGCGATCTGCTCGGAAACTCCATTCGAGTAGCCGATGACGCTCACCCGGTCGAGGTTCAGGAGGCCGATGTAGGCGAGCGCCGCCGCCACCCTCCGGGCGTAGTCGAACTTCCTCGACTCGCCGAAGTCCATGGAGAGACTCGAGTCGACGAAGAGGTAGATCGGAAGATCCGCCTCCTCGTCGAAGATGCGGAGAATGAGCTTGTCGAGCCGGAGGTAGGCTTTCCAGTCGACGTCTTTGGTATCGTCTCCGCTCACGTAGGGGCGGTAGTCGGAGAACTCGACGCCGGTCCCCTTCTTTCGCGCCCGGTGCTCGCCCCGCATGTGGCCCGGCAGCATCCGGCTCGAGATGAGCTTCAGGTACTCGAGCTTCTTCATGAACTCTTCGTCGAAGAGGGTCGAGACGGCAGCCATGGCGGCCCGCATTATAGACGAAGCCCCGCTTGGGGAAAGGTTCGGAATGGGGAGGGATTGAGTTAAGATCATGGCCTAATGAGCACATTTTCGAATCCCGTGGAACAGAGAGGTTTTGGGGCGACCTCGAGGCGCGACTTGTGGTGGATCCAGCCCCTCCTGACGTTCCTGGGTCTTTCCGCGTTCCTCGTGTACGCGAACTGGGCGGCGTTTCAGGGCGAGCACTATACCTATGGCAACTACCTATCGCCCTTCTACTCTCCGGAGATTTTTGGCGATTCCCCCCATAGCTGGTTCGGACCGAAGCCCGCCTTCTGGCCCGCCTTTCTGCCGTTCTCCCCCGCCCTACTGATCCTCTGGGCGCCGGGCGGCTTTCGGCTCACGTGCTACTACTACCGAGGCGCGTACTACAAGGCGTTCTGGGCGGATCCTCCGAACTGCGCCGTCGGCGAGCCGAGAAAATCCTACTGCGGCGAGAACTCGCTCCCTCTCATCCTGCAAAACATCCACCGGTACTTCCTGTACTTCGCCCTTCTGTTCCTCCTCGTCCTCTCGCACGACGCCTGGAAGGGGATGTGGTTTCTCGACCCCGCGACCGGCGCGGAAAAATTCGGCATCGGCGTCGGGAGCCTGGTGCTGACCTTGAACGTCATTTTTCTCGGCGGGTACACGCTGGGATGCCACTCGCTGCGGCACCTGGTGGGCGGGTTTCTGGACCGGCTCTCGGGCGCTCCCGTGCGCAAACGAGCCTACGTCTGCTCGAGCTGGCTCAACCAGCGCCACATGAAGTGGGCCTGGACGAGTCTCGTCTGGGTCATGTTCTCGGACGTCTACGTTCGCCTTTGCTCGATGGGCGCGATCTCCGATTGGAGAATCCTCTGATGACAGACGCTTCGAAGACCCACGAGCACGACGTTCTCGTCATCGGCGCCGGAGGCGCCGGGCTAAGAGCCGCGATCGAAGCTTCGGCCCAGGGGGCGACGGTCGGCCTGGTCTGCAAGTCGCTTCTGGGCAAGGCCCATACCGTGATGGCCGAAGGAGGCGTCGCCGCCGCGCTCGCGAACGTGGACGAGCGGGACAACTGGAAGGTCCATTTCGCCGACACCATGCGCGGAGGCCAGTACGTCAACAACTGGCGCATGGCGGAGCTCCACGCCCGCGAGGCTCCGGATCGGGTGAGGGAGCTCGAGGCCTGGGGCGCGGTCTTCGACCGCACGCCGGATCAGAGAATCCTCCAGCGGAACTTCGGAGGGCACAGGTACCCCAGGCTCGCTCACGTGGGCGATCGCACCGGACTCGAGATGATCCGCACTCTTCAAGATCACGGCATCCACCTCGGGATCGACGTCTACATGGAGTCGACCGTCGTGCGGCTGATAAAAAACGGCGATCGGGTCGTCGGGGCGTTCGGCTACGACCGCGAGCGTGGGCATTTCCGCGTCTTCAAGGCGAAGGCCGTCGTTGTCGCGACCGGGGGCATCGGGCGGGCCTACAAGATCACCAGCAACAGCTGGGAGTACACCGGCGACGGCCACGCCCTCGCGTACCACGCGGGCGCCGATCTCATCGACATGGAGTACCTCCAGTTCCACCCGACGGGAATGGTCTGGCCTCCGAGCGTGCGCGGCATTCTCGTGACCGAGGGGGTTCGGGGCGAGGGCGGGGTCCTGCGCAACAATCAGGGCCGGCGCTTCATGTTCGACGACATCCCCGATCTCTACAAGGGCCAGACCGCCGATAACGAAGAGGAAGGCTGGCGGTACACCCTCGGAGACAAGAGCGCCCGCCGGCCGCCGGAGCTCCTCACCCGCGATCACGTCGCCCGCTGCATCGTGCGGGAGATCCGGGAGGGCCGCGGGAGCCCGCACGGAGGCGTCTTTCTCGACATCTCCTGGATCAAGGAAAAGATCTCGGGAGCACCGGAGCACATCAAGCGAAAGCTCCCGAGCATGTACCATCAGTTCAAGGAGCTCGCGGGAATCGACATTACCCGCGAGCCGATGGAAGTGGGGCCGACGACGCATTACGCCATGGGCGGAGTGCGGGTCGACGGCGACACCCAGATGTCGCGCGTCCCCGGCCTCTTCGCCGCCGGCGAGTGCGCGGGCGGTCTCCACGGCGCGAATCGTCTCGGCGGAAACTCCCTCTCGGATCTCCTGGTCTTCGGAAAGCGAGCGGGCGAGCATGCCGCGCGTTTCGCGCTCGAGCAAGGGAGCCAGGCGGCTTTCGAACGAGAGCAGCAGGAGCAGGTCGAGGAGGCCTCGCGCTTTGCGCTGGCCCCTCTCGAGCGGCAGGACGAAGGCGGAAGCCACGGGGCCTATGCGATCCAGCACGAGCTCCAGGAGAAGATGCAGGAGCTCGTGGGCATCGTAAGGAACGAGAACGAAATGAAGAAGGGCCTCGAGGCGGTTTCGGCGCTCAAGACGCGAAGTAAGAGCGTGGCTGTGCCCGGAAACCGCGAGTACAACCCGGGATGGCATACGGCTCTTGACCTCGAGAACCTCCTCACCGTCTCCGAGGCCGTGGCCCGGGCGGCGATCGAGCGCAAGGAGAGCCGGGGCGCTCACTTCCGCGAGGACTATCCCGCGAAGGACGCCGACTGGGGGAAAACGACCCTGGTGCTGAGGAAGGGCAAGGACGGCGAGATGGAGATCCTGCGGGAGCCGATCGCAGAGATGCCGGCGCCGTTGAAGCAGATCGTCGAGGAGAATAAATAATGACGCAGGTGACCTTCCGGGTCTGGCGCGGGGGAAGAGACGGCGGAGAATTCAAGGACTACGCGACCGACGTCGCCGAAGGGATGGTGGTCCTCGACGCGGTGCACCAGATCCAGGCGGAATCCGCGAGCGACCTCGCGGTGCGGTGGAACTGCAAGGCGGGCAAGTGCGGCTCCTGCTCGGCGGAGATCAACGGCTCACCCAGGCTCATGTGCATGACCCGGCTCGCCGACGTCGCCCTCGGCGAGCCCGTGGTCGTCGAGCCCATCCACGCCTTCCCCCGGATCAAGGACCTGGTGACCGACGTCTCCTGGAACTTCGAGGTCAAGAAGAAGATCAAGAAGTTCAAGCCGAGGCCGCCGGACGCGGCCGATGGGACCTGGCGGATGGCCCAGGAGGACATCGACCGGGTACAGGAGTTTCGCAAATGCATCGAGTGCTTCCTCTGCCAGGACGTCTGCCACGTTCTGCGCGATCACGGAAAGCACGAGGAGTTCATCGGCCCGAGGTTCCTGGTGCACGTGGCCGCTCTCGAGATGCATCCCCTCGACACCGAGAACCGTCTCGCGGAGCTCAAGGACCAGATGGGCATCGGCTACTGCAACATCACCAAGTGCTGCACCAAGGTTTGCCCCGAGCACATCACCATCACCGACAACGCCATCATCCCCTTGAAGGAGCGTGTGGTGGACGAGTTCTACGACCCGGTGAAGAAGCTCTTCCGCATCTTCACCGGACGGTAAGCGAGCTATGGGCAAGTTCAAGCTCAAGTCGATCAAAAAAGACGCCATCCGGTCCGCGCTCGACAAAGCCGTCTGGTACCGGGCCCTGAGCGAGCCGCTCGAGGCGGAGAGCATCTGCCGCGACGTCCTCGAGATCGAGCCCGACAATCAGGAGGCGCTCGCCGCTCTCCTTCTCGCCCTGACCGACCAGTTCACCCGCGGGCTCGAGAATCGCTATCGCGAAGCGAAGGAGCTCGCGGAGCGCCTCACGAGCGAATACGACCAGGAGTACTACTCCGGAATCATCAGCGAGCGCCGCGCCAAGAGCCAGTACCAGCAGGGCAATCCCGGGTCGGGGCATCTGGCGTTCGAGGGGATCAAGACCGCGATGGCCCACTACGAGAGAGCCGAGAAAGTGCGGCCCGTCGAAAACGACGACGCCATTCTGCGCTGGAACGCCTGCGCCCGGCTCCTCATGAACTCTCCCGACATCCAGCCCGAGCCCGACGCCGCCTCCGAGCCCGCGAGGCTCGAATAAAGTCAGCGGGACCTTGGAGTATCCGTTCCCGGCGGTCTCCGGCCCCCATCCGATTCTTGCTAGGATGGCCGCGAGCTAACCGGAGGTCGTATCTCATGGCTCGAGCGTTCTTTCTCCTCGGTCTGGTGGCGGCGGCTCAGATCCCGCAGAAGCTTTCGCCCCCTGCCTTGAACGAGATGGTTTCGACGGAGCGGGCGTTCGCCGCGATGGGCGCGGAAAAGGGCGTCCGCGAATCCTTCCTCGAGTTCTTCGGAGAAGAGGGGATCGCCTTCACACCGCATCCCGCGAAGTTCCGCGAGTTCGCGCGCAAGAACCCTCACCCCGACCCGCCTCCCGCGCGCGAGTTCAAGCTGGAATGGTGGCCGGTGTACGGCGACGTGGCCGAGTCGGGGGATCTCGGCTACAACACCGGCCCCACGCTCTTCACCGACGTGACCCCGCAGAATCGTCCTTCGGGACACGGGTACTTCTTCTCGGTGTGGAAGAGACAGCTGGACGGAACCTGGCGCGTGGCCGCGGACATGGGCGCCGACTCGCCCGGCCCCGATCCGGCGCATCAAGATCGGCTGCGATACGAGCGCGCTCCGCAGGGACTCTCGAAGGGAATTCCCCCGGGCGACGCCGATCACGGGCGATCGGAGATCCTGGAGCTCGAGTCCCGGTTCCGCGAAACCCTCACGCGGCAGGGTGTGCGCGACGGCTATCTCGATGTCGTGGGAGAGCACGCGCGGCTCCATCGCGTCAAGAACTTCCCCGTGCTGGGGAAGAAGGCGATCGGCGACTTTTTCGTCAATCGCAAGCTTACGGTGGTCGAGTGGGAAGGCATCGACGGCGGTGTCGCCGCCTCGGGCGAGCTCGCCTACTCCTACGGCCGCTACGAGCTGAAGCGCCAGGAAGACGGCGGAGACCAAACGGAAAAGGGCTACTTCACCCACGTCTGGAAGCGCGACGGGAGCGGCGAGTGGAAGCTCGTCGCCGATGTGACCAGCCCGCTCCGCGAAGGCCAGTAGTTTTATCTCCCTATCTCCTCCTATCCCCTTATCCCCCTTGTATTGGTTTTTCTTCTTTGCGTCCTTACGGCTAGATCCCGAAAATCCGCTGCGCGTTCTCGCCCCGAACCCGATCTCGGACGTCGCTCGCGAGGGCGTCGACCCGGGAGAGACAGCCCGCCATGTCTCCGATGTTGTGAGGATAGTCGGAGCCGTAAAGCACGTTCTCGGGGCCGCAGACGGAGACGGCGAGCTCGAGCGCTTCCTGCCGGAAGACGACCGAGTCCACGTAGATCCGCCGCATGTACTCGCCCGGGGCCGCGTCGGTCTGGGCTCTGCAGGTCGGAATCTTCTCGTGGCAGATGTCGAGACGCCCGACGAGGTACGGAAGCGCTCCTCCGCCGTGCGCGCCGATGAGCTTCAGATTCGGATAGCGATCGAGGAAACCGTCGTAGAACATCCGGGCGAGGGCGAGCGTGGTGTCGAAAATGAACCCCACGGGAGGCACGAGGTTGTGCTTCGACATGTCCATGTCGCGGACTCCCGGGGGCGCCGTCGGATGCACCAGCACCGGAAGGGCGGCATCATCGATCGCCTTCCAGATCAGAGAGAACTCCGGATCAGTCAACGATTTTCCGTCGACGTTCGCGAGCACCATCACGCCGACCGCGCCTTCTCGACGCGCGCGCGCGAGCTCCTCGAGAGCGAGGGACGGATGCTGCCAGGGAAGCGACGCGAACCAGCGGATTCGATCCGGATGGGTTCTCTCGGCGGCCGCCATGTCGTCGTTCAGGATCCGGGCGGCCTCGAGGCTCGTCCCTGCATCGCCCCAGTAAACGTTGGGGCAGGTGAGCGAGACGATGGCCACGTCCACCCCCGCGCGGTCCATGTTCCGAATGCGGAGGTCGTAGTCGAACATCTCTGGAAGCGGCGTCATGAAGGGCGCTCCGTCCATGTGGATGACGTCTTGGAGCGCGCCTACGGGAGAAACGCTGTAGCGGGGCCCGCCCCTCCGCTTCAAGAGGTCCAGCCACTCACGATGGAGCATGTGGGTATGGACGTCGATGGCGGGGCTTCTCATCGAGGGCGCTTCTCTACTTACGCCGTGCGATTATATACTCGCTGAGTGACACTCTCGGGCCGCCGAGCCAAGGAGCCCACGAAATGGCGCAGACCCGGTGGTCCGACCCCGCGTTTCACGAAACCCTGCGACGAGAGAGCGACGAGCGCGCCGACGAGACCGTGCGCGAGCTCTTCACCGGCGTCGACGACGCCGAGGTGGCGAAACGCGTGAGCCACCTCTTCCGCACCATGAACGCGAACGGAGAGCCTCTTCCCGACGACGCGCCTCCGCCGGTGCGGCGGTTCTTCTCCGAGATCGGGGCGCTTCCCCCCGGAGTCGACGCCGCGCCAGGACCGGACGCCGCTCGTGGGCCGGACGCGGGAGCTCGAGCTCCTCCTCGATCGATGGGCGAAGGTGAAGGAGGGCTTTGGCGCCGCGGTGCTCTTGAGCGGCGAAGCGGGGATCGGCAAATCGCGCCTGCTCGAAGCGCTGGCGGAAAAACTGCGGAGCGAGGAGCACTCCCGCTTCGAAGCGCCGCGGGCCGGTCTCGTCCGTGCCCGTCGTCGCCGAAGCGGTCGTCTACACGTTCGGCGCCGAAGGGGTGCTCTCCGCCATCGCGCTCGAGACGGGAAAGTCTCTTTGGTCGGTCGCGACGGCTGAGCGATTCAAGGTATCCAAGAACTTCTTCGGCGCCGCGGGCTCTCCTCTGGTCCTCGATGGCCGCGTGCTCGTGAACGCGGGAGGTAAGGAGGCGGGCCTCGCGGCTTTCGACGCCAAGACCGGCGCCGTTCTCTGGACCGCGACCGACGACGAGGCGAGCTACTCTTCCCCGACTACGGCGACCTTCGGCGGTGAGAGGCTCGCTCTCTTCTACACCCGGAGCGGCCTCGAGATCGTCGACCCGGTGAAGGGCACGGTGAAGCACCAGTTCTCCTGGCGCTCGCGGTCGCGGGCTTCGGTGAATGCCGCGGTGCCTCTCGTCATCGGAGACGTCATTTTCCTGTCGGCGAGCTACGGCACCGGCGCCGCGGCGCTCCGGTTTCAGCCCTCGGGCCTCACGAAACTATGGTCGTCCGACGAGACGCTCTCGAATCACTATGCGACCGCCGTCCATCGCGACCAGGTGCTCTACGGGTTTCACGGGCGGCAGGAGTACGGCCAGAGCTTCCGCGCCGTCGATCTCCTCACCGGAAAGGTCCTCTGGAGCGAAGAGGGGTTCGGAGCGGGCACGGTGACTCTCGCCTCCGACAAGCTCGTCATCGTGCGGGAATCGGGAGAGATCGTCGTCGCCGAGGCCTCCCCTCGCGATTTCCGCGTGCTCGCCCGAGCTCGCCTTCTCTCCGGGACCGTGCGCGCCTATCCCGCGCTCGCGAACGGAGTGCTCTTCGTGCGGAACGAGAAGACCCTCGCCGCCTTCGACCTCCGCACCCATTAGTGCATTAGTGCCGCGGGGCCCCACCCCGCGGCTCGGCGTTCTCGGCGCATCCGCGCCGGGCTCGCTCCGCTCGCGCAGGGTGCGGGCCGCGTTTTTGAGCACCCTGCTAGTCCGCCGAGATCGCCTCCACCGGATGGATGCGCGACGCGCGGAGGCCCGGAAGCCAACACGCAATAGCGGCCACGAGCAGCAGCGCCGCCGCGACGGCGACCGTCGTGATCGGATCGGTCGCGGACACGCCGAACAGAAACGCCTTGAGCCAGCGCGCTTCCATCGATGTGAGCCCCAGTCCGATGACGGTGCCCACCGTTGCATACCGCATTCCCCGCCCCACGATCATCCGAGCAATGGCCGCAGGGCCGGCACCGAGCGCGATGCGCACGCCGATCTCCCGCTGCCGCTGGCGCACGGTGTACGACATCAGCCCGAAGATGGCCAGCGCCGCCAGGATCACCGCCGCGACCGCGAACGTGGCGAGCACTGCCGTCGAGCGGCCTGGGCCCGCGAGCGCGCGGTCGAGCCGCTCCGTCATCGTCTGCTCGACCACCGGCAGCTCGGCGTCGAGTCCGGCCACGACTTCGCGCAGCGACTGTAGAGTGGCGCCGGGAAGATCCCGGGTCCGCGCGACCAGACTAGCGGTCCGACTGAGCGACTGTACCAGCGGCGAATAGACGGCATCGCCCGATTCCGTGAGTCCGAGATACTTGACGTCTCCCACGACGCCGATGACGGTCGTCGGCGTACAGGTCGTGCAGCCACCCTCCACCATCTGCCTGCCCACCGCCGACTCGCCGGGGTAATAGCGCTCCGCCCACCAGCGGCTCACGAGCACGACCGGCGGCGCATCGCCGGAATCGGCCTCGGTGAACATGCGCCCATCCAGCAGCGAAACCCCGAGCGCGTCGAAGTAACCCGGCGTGACAAAGGACCACGGCGCGAGGTGCTCGGCGACGCCGGGCGCGACAGGCCGGTCGATCAGATTGAAATTGTTGATATTCCCATCGCCGTCCGGAGGCAGCTCCGTCGCGATGCCCGCCGCTGACAAGCCGGGTGTCTCAGCGGAGCGCAGCTCCAGCTGCCGCCAGAACCGCTGCACTTCCGGATAGTCCGGATACCGCGCCGCCGGAAGCGCGAGCGAGACGCTCAGGACGCCCGCCGGATCGAACCCCGGATCTACGCGTTGCAGCTGGAGAAAGCTTCGAAACAGCAAGCTCGCGCCGAGCAGGAGCGGCAGCGCCAGCGCGAACTCGGTAACCACCAGCGCGCTCCGGAGAGCCGTCGTCGGTCGATCGGTGCCGGTGCGGCGTCCGTCTCCGCGCCGGGACGGAGCCTTCGAGCTGCGGAGGACGGCCAGGAGCGGCGAGACGCTCACGAGCAGGCCGCTCAAGAGCACGGCTACGACGGAAAAACCCACGGTGCGACCGTCCAGCGCCACTTCGTATATGCGCGGGAGATTCGGCGCCAACCGGGCGAGAGACCGAAGTCCGAACGCGGCGAGCCCCAGACCCAGGAGCCCCGCCGCGACGCTGAGAGCCAGTCCCTCCGTGAGCGGCAGCCGGGCGAGCCGCACCCGACCCGCGCCGAGCGTCACGCGCATCGCCAGCTCCGGCTCGCGCGCGGACGCACGCGCAAGGGACAGGGTCGTCACGTTGACGATCGCGACGAGAACAACCAAGCCCACAGCGGCGGCGAAAAGACCCACGGACCGGGCCGCGCCGCCCACGATGGAGTCTCGCAGCAGCACGGGAGTGATCCGCGCGGTCTGGTCTTGGAAGCTCCCGGCCCAAATGGGGAAAATCCGCTCGCTGATGGTCGCCATGTCGCGCGTTGCGGCCTCGAGCGAGACCCCTTCGCGCAACCGGCCGATGCCGCGCAGCCAGAACGGGCCTCGACGCTGCGGCGGCCGCAGCTGGAGCGTCGGCCATGCCGACGCTCGCACTCCGCCCAGCTGGTCGGTACCGGGCGGCAGAACGCCTACGACGGTATGACTCAGACCGTCGATCGTGAGCGAGCGGCCTACGGCCGTGCCGGGACCGCCGAGGCGCTGCTCCGCCAAGGTGTGCGAGACGACCGCTACCGGCGGCGCGTCGGGCGCTTCGTCGGCCGGAGCGATCGCGCGTCCGGCTGCCGTGTCGACTTCGAGGACCTGGAAGAACCCCGACGTCACTCGACCAACCGGTATCGTCACGGGTGTCCCCGCGCCCGAGAGTGCCGCGTCGCTCCTCGCAACCAGACCGAACGCCTCAAAGCTCCGCTGCTGCCCCAGAATCGCCTGGGCGTCCACGGTCGAGAGCTGCCAGACGCTCGAGTTCTGCTGGTAGAGCTGGCCCACGCGAACCAAGCGGTCGGACTCCCGGTACGGCAGCTGGGAGAAGAGCACCGAATCCGCCACGGCGAAGACCGTCGTGCCCGCCCCGAGCCCCACGCCCAATACCGCAACTGCCGCGGCCGCGTAGATCGGGTCGCGACGCAACGATCGGAGCGCGTACCGGAAATCGGCGACCAGATCCTGGAGCGGCCGGACGCCGCTCGCATCGCGGACACCTTCCTTCACGCCCTCGACACCGCCAAAGGCCAAGCTCGCCGCGCGCCGTGCCTGCCGCGGATCGGCCCCCTGCCGCACCCGTTCCTCCATCTCGCGCTCGATATGGAAACGGAGCTCTTCCGCCATCTCTCGCTCCCGTCGGCCGGGGAACAAAAGCGCACGAGCCCGCTCACCCAGATCGGTGAACAGACTCATGAGGTCCGCTCCGACAACCCGAACGCGAGTATCCCGTTCACTGCTTTCGAGGCGCGGCGCCACGCCGCGGTCTGCGTCTCCAGCTCTCGCCGGCCGGCGGCGGTGAGCAGGTAGTAGCGTGCGCGGCGGTTGTTCTCCGTCACGCGCCACTCGGACTTGATCCAGCCTTTGCGCAGCATCCGTTGGAGCGCCGGGTAGAGCGACCCCTGCGCCACGTGGAATACGTCCCGCGACATCTGGTCGATGCGCTGGCCGATGCCCCATCCATGCATCGGCTCGAGGGAGAGGGCCTTGAGCACGAGCAGCTCGAGGCTTCCCTGCAACAGGTCGGCAGACTCGGTCACGGCTCTCCTCCAGATTGCCTGAAGGAGTGTACGCCTCACTTCTCTAGACTGTCAAGAGGAGGTTCGATTAAATGAAGTCGCGCCGTTCGTCCAGACCGAGTCACGTCGATTACCGCCTCGTGACCCTGTCGGGGCCTCTGGTCAGTTAGTGGTGCCGGGCCTCGGCCGACGTGAGATCGCCTCGAGCACGCCCGCGAGGAAGCCCGTTCCTCTCTTCCTCCTCGCCTCGTTCCACACCACGGCGTCGTCGATGACGCTGTAGGCCGCGGGCACGACGAAGAGCGTGAGGAGCGTCGAGACCAGGATCCCGCCGACCATGGCGATGGCCATCGGCTTCTGGAGCTCGGCGCCGGGACCGATGGCGAGGGCCGGCGGCAGAGCGCCGGCGATCATCGCTGTCGACGTCATCAGGATCGGCCGCAGGCGGATGGGGCAGGCCTCGAGGATCGCCTGGTGGCGCTCGACTCCCCGCGCGCGGATCTGATTGGTGAAATCCACGAGGAGGATGGAGTTCTTCTTCGAGATTCCCATCAGCAGGATGAGCCCGAGGAAACTGTAGATGTTGAGGCTCTGGCCGCCGATCCAAAGAGCGAGGAGCGCTCCCGAGGCGCTGAACGGGAGCGCGAGAAGGACCGTGAACGGATGAGTAAAGGCGTTGAACTGGCTCGCGAGCACCATGTAGGCCACGATGATGCCCATGAGCATGGCGAAGCGCAGGGATTGGAAGGACTCCTGGAACGTCTTGCTGGTACCGGAGGCGATCGCGCGGTAACCCGCGGGCAGGATGTCCTGGGCGGCGGCGAGAGAGACGCTGATGGCTTCCCCCTGAGAGGCCCCGGGGGCGGGATTTCCGAAGATGGTGATCGCCCGCTCGCGGTCGCGCCGGGTGATGGCCTGGAGGCTCGGCCTCTGTTCGATTTTAACCACGTCGCCCAGGCGCACCAGGCTTCCGCTCTGGGAGCGCACCAGAAGCCGCTGGATATCCTCGGGCTTCTGGCGCTGCGACGCCAAGAGGCGCACCCGAATGTCGTAGCGGCGGCCCTTGTCCTTGAACTTCGCGACTCGCGCCCCGCCGATGGCGGCGTTCACCGTCTCGCCCATGGCGGCCATGCTGATGCCGAGGTCGGCCGCCTTGTTGCGCGTCGGGATCACCTGGACTTCGGGCATGCCGATGCGGTAGTCGCTGTCGACGTCGGTGACGAGCCCGCTCTCTCTCATCGACGCCATGATCTCGCTCGATTTCTGGGCCAGGGTGTCCCAATCCCGGCCGCGAATGGAGATCTCGATCGGAAACCCGCGCGAGGCGGAGAACCCCGTCTGCGAGAAATCCTGGACGCTCACCCGGATTCCAGGGGTCGAGCCCCCCACCCGGCGCATGACGTTCATGAACTCCTGCTGTGTCAGCGGACGACCGGTCTCGGGGCTTATCGGGCGATCCTTCAGATCCTTCATCGTCAAGAAGATGAACCCGGAGTTGACCTCTCCCCCGCCGAAGCCTCCGATGAAGCCCATGTAGCGGTCGACCTCGGGACGGCCCGAGGCGAACTTCTCGAGCTCTTGAAACGCGCGGTCGGTCACGTCGATGCTGGTCCCCACGGGAGTCATGAAGCGAACGCCGAAGCGGCCCGAGTCCTGGCTCGGCACGAACTCCTGACGAAGTCGCGGAATGATCCCGAGGGACAGGACGAAGAGGAGCAAAGCGCCCAGCATGACCCAGGCGCGATGGTGGAGCGCCGGCTCGAGGGCCCGGAGGTACGCCCGAGCGAGTGCCGCGAACGATCGATCGACCGCCGCCCCGAGCGCGCCGCGCCGCTCTCCCACCTCCAGAAAACGGGAGCAGCGCATGGGCGCGAGGGTGAGCGCCTCGAGGAGCGAGAGCAGCACCGCCACCGATATCGTGACTCCGAATTGGAAGAAGAACTTGCCGATGATCCCTTTCATGAAGGCCACCGGCAGGAAGATGGCCACGATAGCCGCGGTGGTCGCGGCCGCGGCGAAAGTGATCTCTCGCGCCCCATCGGAGGCCGCTCGGACCTTGCCCTTCCCCCCCTCCCGGTGACGGTAGATGTTCTCGAGCACCATGATGGCATCGTCCACCACGATGCCCACTATCAGGGTGAGGCCGAGAAGAGTGAAGGTATTGAGGGTGAACCCGAAGAAGTACATCACGATGAACGTGCCGAGAATCGACGTCGGTATAGCCAGAACGACGTTCACCGTACTCGACCACGAGCCGAGGAAGAGCCAGCAAACGAAGCCGGTGAGGACGGCGGCCAGAACCAGCGTGAACAGGATCTCCTCGATCGCTCTTTCGATATAGGTCGTGGTGTCAAAGGAGACGTCGAGAGAGAGCCCTTCGGGAAGCTGCCGGCGAATCTCCAAAAGCTTGGCGTTTACCCCCCGGCCCACGTCAACGGCGTTGGACCCCCGGAGCTTCTGGATGCCGAACCCGAGGGCGGGCTCGCCGTTGCTTCGGAAGATGCGGCGCCGATCCTCGAGCCCGTCCTCGACCACCGCCACGTCCTCGAGACGCACCGGCGCTCCTTCTTTATAAGAAACCACCAGGCTCCGGAAGGCGATGAGGTCGAGCGCCTCTCCCTCGGCACGGACGTTCATCTCTCGATCCGGAGTCTCGATGCGTCCGGCGGGGACCTCGAGGTGCTCTCGCTGGATGGCGCGAATGATGTCCTGGAACGTCAGGCCCTGGGATTCGAGCCGAACGGCATCGACCCAAACGCGGACGTTCCGCTCTCGATAACCCTGAAGCGATACTTCGCCGACGCCCGGCACCGTCTGGAACTGAGGCCGGAGCACGTTCTGAACGTAGTCCGCCATCCAGGTGGGCGAGCGATCGCCGGCGAGCGAGAGCCGGAGGATGGGCTGGTCCTCGGGGTTGTTCTTGGTGATGACCGGGGGATCGATCTCTCGCGGCATTCGCCGGGCGGCTTGCGCCACCCGGGTCTGCACGTCCTGGAGGGCGGCGTCGATGTTGCGATCGAGGTCGAACTCCACGGTGACGTTCGCCTGGCCCTGGCGGGAGGTGGAGGTGATCTCGCGGACGCCCTCGGCGGAGGTGACGGCGTCCTCCACGATGTCCACGACGTCGGTCTCCATGATCTCGGGTGAGGCGCCTTCATAAGTGATGGAGACGCTCACCACGGGAAAATCGACGTCGGGGTTCTGGCTGATCCCGAGGCCCTTCATCACGTCGCCATAGCCGGTAAAGGTCAAGAGCCCGAAACCGATGAGGCCGAGCATCAGGATCCAGGCGAAGACGTGGTTTCTGATCGAGATATCGGCGAGGGTCATCCCCGTCGCGATCTTCTGGGGATCTTCCTCCCCCTCGAGCGCTCCCGGGGAAACGGGATCGGGGTTCGTCATCGCTTTTGTCTTTCCGGGAGGGCCGGGAGGGCCGGGAGGGCCGGCGGGGCCGGCGGCGTCTCGGGATTGTCCAGTTCCGCATCCTCGACGGCGACTCCGTCCGCGAGGAGATCGGAGCCTTCGACGACGACGGTCTCGGCGCCGCTCAGGCCCGAGAGGATCTCGACCAGTCCGTCCTCGGTCCTGAGCCCGATCTGGATCGGTTTTTTCACCGCCTTGCCTTCCACGACGACGTAAGCGACGAAACCGCTCTCGCTCGCCTTGATGGCGGCCTCGGGCACGACGACGGCATTCTCCTTGGTCCCGGCGTCGAAGCTGACTTCAGCGAAGAAGCCGGGCTTGAGCTCGCCCGTGTTCTGGACCCAGGCGAGGACCTCGACCTGCCGGGTCGCGGGGTCCGCGACTTCGCCTACGTGATACACGCGGCCCACGAAGTCTCGCGGCCCGATAGGCGCGACCCGGAAGGACACATCCTGTCCCTCGGCGACGAGGAGCGATTCTCCTTCGGAGATCTTGAACCGGAGCCGGAGCCTCGTTACGTCCACGATGGTCGCGAGCACCGCCCCCGGCCGGACGTAGGTGCCAGTCTCGATGGTGCGGGTGTTGATGACGCCGCTATGAGGCGCCCTCACTTCCGAACGGCGCTGGTTCTGGAGCGCGATGTCCCGGGCGGCCTTGGAGGCGGCGACGTCGGCATCGAGGCTCTCGCTCACGGCTCGATAGCGGTCCACTTCATCCATGGCGAGGAGCTCGGCGTTCGCGAGCCTCTCGCGGCGCTTGAGCTCTTCCTGGGCCCGCCGCAAGTCGGACTGCGCCCTCAGATGGTTGGCCTCGGCGCGCTCCACCTCCAGGCGGTATCGCTCGGGGTCGATGAGCAGCAGCACCGTATCCCGGGTGACCCGGGCGCCTTCATGAAAGCGGACCTCAGAAACGGCGCCTTCGACTTCCGCCGTCACCTGGACGATCTCCTCCGCCTCGAGCGATCCGAGCGCCGTCACACGGTAGGAGACGTCCCGGGTCGCTACCGGCGCGGTGCGCACCGGGATCGATCGCCCGCGGCCGCCCGCCCCTCGCGCCGGCCCCTCCGCGGGCCGGTCGCCGCAGCCTCCCGACGCGAGCATCAAGACGACGGAAGTGACGCCAAGGGCAAGGACGGACGGGCGCGAGCTCATCCGCCCATCCTAGTTTTCCGCGGACCCCGCCGCAAGGGCGTGCACTCGCTTACCGGCAGAGCGTCTCCTATCCGTTTCCGACCCGTTGGCCTAGAATCCCGTGCGAGACCACTACCGAGAGTCATGGCCATCGCCGCAGGAACCCGCCTGGCATCTTTCGAGATCGTCTCCCTGCTCGGCGCCGGAGGGATGGGCGAAGTCTACAAGGCCAGGGACACGCGCCTCAACCGCACCGTCGCCATCAAGGTCCTGCCGTCGCAGGTTTCCGACAATCCGGAACTGAAGCAGCGCTTGGAACGGGAGGCGCAGGCGATTGCCGCATTGAACCACCCGAACATCTGTGTCCTCCACGACATCGGTCACCAGGAAGGGACCGACTACCTGGTGATGGAGTACCTGGAAGGCGAGACGCTCGGCGATCGCTTGAAAGAAGGATCTCTCCCCCTCGATCAAGCGCTGCGATACGCCATCGAGATCGGCGACGCGCTCGATAAGGCCCACCGGAGCGGCGTCGTGCATCGGGACGTGAAGCCGGGCAACATCATGCTGACCCCGTCGGGAGCAAAGCTCCTGGACTTCGGTCTGGCGAAGCTCAAGCCGGGCGTCGCTCAGCCCGCGGCTGCGTTGTCCGAGCTTCCCACGGCGCAGACCGCCTTGACCGCGGAGGGCGCCCTTCTCGGCACTCTCCAGTACATGGCCCCCGAGCAGCTCGAAGGCGAAGAGGCGGACGCGCGGAGCGATATCTTCGCTTTCGGCGCCGCCCTCTACGAAATGGTGACGGGCAAGAAGGCCTTTTCAGGAAAGAGTCAGGCCAGCTTGATCGCCTCGATACTCTCCTCTGAGCCCTCGCCGGTGTCGAGCGTCGAGCCACTCACGCCGCCGGCGCTCGATCATGTCGTCACCCGTTGCCTGGCGAAAGCCCCGGACGACCGGTGGACCGCCATGAACGACGTGGTGCTGCAGTTGAAATGGATTGCGGATCGCGGTCTGAAAGCCGGCGCGCCCGAGTCGGTTTCCTCGCGTCCGAGCGGGAGGCGCCTTGGCTGGATCGGCGCGACGGCGCTTCTTGCGGTAGCGACGCTGGCGCTGGGCCTTTCGTATTTCCGCGGCTCAGGAGGTGACGACGCGGTAATCCGGTTCTCCGTTGCGGCGCCGCCCAACACCACGTTCAGAGCAAGGGGCTTCGCCGCCAATTTTCTCGCCCCGGCGCTCTCCCCCGACGGCCGCAATCTGGCGTTCGTCGCTTTCGGCGCCGATGGCCGCCAGATGCTGTGGCTTCGGCCGCTCGGCTCGCTCGATGCCCAGCTCTTGCCCGGCACCGAGGGCGCATCGTTTCCCTTTTGGTCTCCGGACGGCCGTTTCGTCGGCTTCTTCGCGCAGGGCAAGCTCAAGAAAGCCGACGTCAGCGGGGGTCTCCCTCTGACGCTCTGCGACGCTCCCGAGGGCCACGGCGGGACCTGGAATCGCGACGGGGTTATCGTGCTTGCGTCCAACGCGGCGGGTCCTCTCTACAGAGTGTCCGCGTCCGGAGGAACGGCCTCACCGGTGAGCGATCTGGCGAAGCCGCAGCACGTCTCGCACCGCTGGCCTCACTTCTTGCCCGACGGCCGTCACTTTCTGTATCTGGCACGGAACGCGGAGCCGGAGAACAGCCGGGTCTTTCTGGGCTCACTGGATTCCAAGGAGAGCCGCGAGGTTCTGGCAGCGGATTCCAACGCGGTCTACGTGCCATCAGGCCAGGTGCTTTTCGTCCGCAACGGCACGCTCATGTCTCAGCCCTTCCATGCGGGGAGGCGCGAGATGACGGGCGAGCCTCGTCCAGTCCTGGAGCAAGTGCAGGGAGAAGGCTTCAGCGCACTTGGCGCCTTTTCCGTCTCACGAAACGACGTCCTCGCGTATCGACCGGAGACGGTCGGCGACGATTTCGAGTTGAACTGGTTCGACCGATCGGGGAAGCGGCTGAAGACGGTGGGTGAGCCGGGCGCGTACGGGGTGCCCCAGCTATCACCGGACGGAAGGAAACTGGCCGTTTCGATCGAGGGAGACATCTGGGTCGCGGACCTGGCACGAGGCAGCTTTTCGCGCCTTACCTTCGACTGGAACCGATGCTGCCCGGTCTGGTCGCCGGATGGAGATCGAATCCTCTTCCGCACTTCCACAGACCTGTATCAGAAGCTCGCCAGTGGCGCGGGGCAGGAGGAACTCCTCTGGAAGGACGATCAGCGGAACACCCCGACGGATTGGTCGCGGGACGGTCGATTCATCATCTTTCAAACGACCGCCACTAGCATGTCAGACCTATGGTTGCTCCCGATGTCCGGCGAGCGCAAGCCGACTCCCCTCTTGCGGACGCAGTTCAACGAGCAGCAGGGTCGGGTCTCTCCGGGTGGGAACTGGATCGCCTATACGTCGGACGAATCCGGCAGGCACGAGATCTACGTCCAGAGGTTTCCCGAGCCCTCCGGGAAGTGGCTGGTCTCGACCTCGGGCGGCGCCGACCCCCGCTGGCGCGCGGACGGAGGGGAGCTTTACTTCATCTCGGCAGACCGCAAACTGATGGCGGTCCCGGTCAAGCCGGGCTCCGCATTCGAAGCTGGCATCCCCGGCTCGCTTTTCGAGGTCCACGTCAGCGGCTTGACGGATGTCAGGACCCACTATGCGGTCAGTGCGGACGGCCAGCGTTTTCTCGTCAACACCCCGACCGAAGACAGCATGCCTTCATCCATCGTCGTCGTCGTGAATTGGTCGAAAGCACTCGGACGGTGAAGCCGCCAAAATCGATGAGCTCATTGTCACCGCCGCCTTGGAGCTCCCGGTAATTCACAGCATGGCAGGGCCGCAACCAAAGGATTCACCACAGCGCGGCGGAGCCGCAACCAAAACATTCACCACAGAGTTCACGGAGGAGTACAGAGGCTCAGAGAGATTCGGTGTCAATCTTGTTTCGGAACAATGGGTATCTCCGTGATCTCTGCGCCTCTGTGGTGAAGATTTTCTCTCAAAAGGCAAGGAGTTCGGCTTCAGTAGTATAGGGCACCTGAGCATTAGACTCTGGCACCGGCAATCTTGGGGTGATTTCCTGTACTCTAAGCCCAATGGCAAATCCCAGGGTCTACATCGAGACGTCGGTGATTAGTTACCTTACGTCCCGCCCCAACCGAGACCTCATCGTCGCGGGACATCAGCAGATCACTCGCGATTGGTGGGACACGCGCCGGCATGCCTTTGGCCTCGTTGCCTCCCAACTCGTAGTGCAGGAGGCCAGCGCAGGAGACGAAGAGGCCGCGCGGGCCCGGCTCGAGGTCCTTGCAACGCTGGAGCTCCTAGCGGTGACCGAGGAATCCCTTGCGCTTGCTCAAGCTCTCGTTAGAGAGGGGTCCCTCCCTCAAAAGGCCGCACAGGACGCGCTTCATATCGCGGTTTCCGTGACCAATGGACTCGACTACTTGCTGACGTGGAATTGCAAACATCTGGCGAACGCGACGATGCGATCCTCGATCGATAGAGTCTGTCTTCAACAGGGCTACGAGCCAACAGTCATCTGTACGCCCGAGGAGTTATTGGAGGTCTAGGCGATGTGGGACGATCCGATTGTGAACGAGGTTCGGCGCGTGCGGGAGGAGCACGCGGCGAGCTTTGGATATGACCTCCGCGAGATTTATCGCGCGGTCAAGGAGCAGGAGACGGCGAGCGGCAGGACGTTTGCCTCCTACCCGCCGAGGCGCATTGAGCAAGGGGTGAGGGGAGGTCGTGGAAAGGAGTCGCAGTAAGATATGTAATTGGATCTCCGGAGCGCACCGCGAAAAAGTGCTCTCGCACTAAAAAACATGCCTTCCAAGCGAACCCTGAGAGCCATCGACTTTCGCGCCTTCATCCAAAAGCACCGGGAGCTTCTGAGGCCTCCCGTGGGAAACCGCCAGATCTGGGAAGACGGCGAGCTCATCGCCATGGTCATCGGGGGCCCGAACCAGCGCACCGACTACCACGACGACCCCTCGGAGGAGTTCTTCTATCAGGTAGAAGGCGACATGGTGCTTCGGGTGATGGAGGAGGCGGGAAAGCCGCCCGTCGACGTCCCCATCCGCGCCGGAGAGATATTCCTTCTGCCTCCGCACGTGCGCCACTCTCCGCAGCGTCCCGTCCCCGGGAGCATCGGACTCGTCATCGAAGCCCCTCGGCCGCCCGGAGCGAAGGACGGATTCGAGTGGTATTGCCTGAAATGTCACGATCTCGTTTACCGCACGGAGCTCGTACTGAAGAGTATCGTCGAGGACCTCCCTCCGCTCTTCGAGAAGTTCTACCAGGACGAGGCCGCGCGTCGATGCCGAAATTGCGGTGTCGTGCATCCGGGCAAGTTCGCACCCACGTAGACATGCCGGTCATCGACGTCCACACGCATTTCTTCCCGCGCTTTTGGCCCGATCTCGACGCGCGGTACGGCGCGAAGGACTGGCCCTCGATCCGCCATACCGAGCCGGGAAAGGCGATCGTCCTTCTCGGCGATCGCGTCTTCCGGCAGATCGACTCCGCCTGCTGGGATCCCGAGGTTCGACTCGAGCACATGGACCGCGACGGCGTCGACTATCAGGTCGTCTCCGCGACCCCGGTTCTCTTCGCCTACGATCGCGATCCGGAGGACGCTCTCGACTGCGCCCGGCTCTTCAACGACGCCGCCCTCGAGCTCGCAAGCCACGGAAGCGGGCGGCTTCTCCCTCTCTGCCAGGTCCCGCTCCAGGACGTCGATCGGGCCTGCAAAGAGCTCTCGCGCTCGATGCGCGCTGGACATCTGGGGGTCGAAATCGGAAACCACGTCGGCCCGAAGAACCTCGACGACGAGGGAATCCTGGCGTTTCTGCAGCACGCAGCTTCTGAGGATGCAGCGGTTTTCGTGCATCCCTGGGACATGATGGCTTCCGATCGGACGGCGAAATACATGATGGGCTGGACGGTGGGCATGCCCGCGGAGACCCAGCTTTCGATCGCGGCGCTCATTCTGAGCGGGGGCTTCGATCGACTTCCCCGCAGTCTCCGAATCGGATTCGCCCACGGCGGAGGGAGCTTCGCGTTTCTTCTCGGCCGCCTCGAGAACGCCTGGTTGCGGCAGCCCAACGCCCGCGGAGGGGCCGAGCACCCACCCAGCCACTACCTCGATCGCTTTCTCGTCGACTCCGCGGTCTTCGACGAGAGGGCGCTCCTTTTCCTCGTCGACGTCCTGGGAGAGGACCGCATCGTCCTCGGATCGGACTACCCGTTTCCTCTCGGCGAAGAGCGCGTGGGCTCTCTCATCCGGGGAAGCGTCCTCCCGCCGAAGCTTCAGGAAAAAATCCTCGGAGTCAACGCCGAGTCGTTCGTGGGTCTTACGAAGCATGCCGCTCGACCGAACGGAAGCCTGCGCCCGTAGGATCGACGGCGAGGAGGTCCTTTGAGCACCGACTTCACGTCCCATCCCGCCGTCAAGGAAGAGCAGGTCTTGACGCGGGTTCTCTCGAGCGGACAGCAGGTGATGATCGCGATCGGAGGCGCCATCGGTACCGGCCTCTTCCTCGCGAGCGGCGCCGCGGTCCCCGCCGCCGGCCCCGGGGTCATCTTCTCGACGCTCCTCGTCGCGGGAATATCGCTTCTCCTCGGGGCGGCGCTCACCGAGATGTGCGTCGCCCACCCCGCGGCGGGCTCGTTCGGTCTCTACGCGGAGATGTACCTCTCCCCATTTGCTGGGTACGTCGTCCGCATGAGCTACTGGCTCGCCCAGGTAATCGTCATCGGAGGGCACATGGTGGCGATCGCCACCTACATGGGCTTCTGGTTTCCGAACGTCTCCGACACGCTCTGGATTCTGCTGTTCTCGGTGGGGCTGCTATACCTCAACGCTCGGGCGGTCGGGACGTTCGGAGAGTTCGGCTACTGGTTCTCGATGATAAAGGTGGTGGCCATCGCGCTCTTCGTCGGCCTCGGAATCCTCGTCCTCACCGGGCTCATCGGGCTCAATGGGCAAAACCCGCCGGGCCTTTCGAATTACTTCGCCCACGGCGGATTTCTCCCGAACGGCTTATGGGGAGTGTGGCTCGCCGCCTGTTTCACGTTCTACTCCTTCATCGGGATCGAGATGGCGGCGGTTGCCTCGGGCGAGGTGAAGGATCCCGAAACCACGATCCCCCGGACGTACCGCACGCTGGTCTACGGGCTTTCCCTCATCTATATCGTGACGACCGCGGTCCTCGTGGGCATAGTGCCGTGGAGCTCATTCGGGGTGAGCGAGAGCCCTTTCGTGAGCGTGCTCCGCACCATCGGGATCCCCGGCTCCGCCTCGGTCATGAACTTCGTGGTGCTCACCGCGGCGATCACCGCCGCGAACTCGAGTATCTACCTCGTGAGCCGGACGCTCTTCTCCCTCGCGCGCGCGGGAATGATCCCGAAAGCACTCGGGGCGGTGAACAAGAGAGGGGTGCCCTTGAACGCTCTCGCCATCGCCGGAATCGCGCTTCTCCTCACGGTCGTCATCCAGGCGCGACTCCGGAGCGATGCGTACATCTGGTTCATCGGGGTCGCGCTCTTCGGGGCGCTCTTCTGCTGGCTCATGATCTTCGTCACCCACGTCCCTTTTCGCCGGGCCTGGGTGCGAGCGGGCTCGCCTCCTCTTCCCTACCGCTCGCGTTTCGGAGAGAAAGGCTCTCTCCTCGGCGCTGTCGTGATGCTCGCGATCCTCGTGAGCACCTGGTGGGTGCCCGGGCTCCGAGTGACGCTCCAGGCTAGCCTTCCCTGGCTCGGCCTCGTCGGGCTCGCATATTGGCTTTCGCCGCGCTTTCGATAAAAGGAGATCGGCTTCATGCACCTTCAGGCGCTCTTTCTTCTGCTTGGCTCCCAGGTCTGCGAGGACCGGAGGCCCGAGCCCGCGGACCCGGGAAGCTACGGGATGCTTCTCGACGGAGCGTTCCGCCACCCGTTCGCGACCCCCGTCGACGAAGAGAACCCTCATCCATTTGCCGGCCGGCTCGAGGAGTACGATCTCAACTCCTACATTCAAGGAATGAAAGTCGAGGCCGTCTACGAGGGGGCAGCCTTCACCCCCGATCCTTTTCATACCTGGCAGAACATCGTCGACTTCGAAGGACGCCGGTATCTCTTTCACTACGACCGCAGCGACGGCCGCGTCTACGACATCACCGACGTCAACGCCGTCAAAGTCGTCGAATCACTCACCCGGAGCGACGTCCAGGTCGAGTGGGGCGTGAACCCCGAGAAGTTCGCGGGCCGGGACTGGAAGGCCCACGACTTCTGGGGAGCTTCCTCCATTCAGTGGAACGAGCGCCTGTCCGGCTACGTGATGATCCAGAGCTTCGAGCAGAAGCGGCAGGTAGGCGAGCTCGGAACGCACCCGCCCGAGGACAAGCTCAGCAATCCGGACGGGGTCGCGGCTCTGCGGGCGACGCCGCAGCTCAAAGGATTCAAGGTCTACGAGCTCGAGGGTCCGACGAAAAAGGACTGGAAGCTTCTCGCCGCGGTAAGCACGGACGGGACGAAAGCCGACCCGCGCTCGACCGACGTGAACGCTCCCCAGCAAGGGTCGGGCTCTCTCGACGTCCCTTACTACGTCGGAGACAAGTACCTGTTCATCTCCGTCGCGCCCGACGATATCTGGTCGAACACCGAGTACCCGACGTACCTCTACTCGGCGGGCTACCAGTCGTGGGACGTCTCCGAACCGGCGCATCCGAAGCTTCTCGACACCTGGCATCGCGCGGGCCAGGTGAAAGGCGAGGAAGAGGCCTACCGAAAGAACCCGCGCTGCGGGAACCGAACGTCATGGATGGGCTCGCGGATGCCGCTCTTCATTCCGAAGCCGGTCGAGCAGGGGGGCAAGTACGGATTCGCGGCGATGGGCGGGCTCGGATTCTCCGTTCTCGATATCTCCGACCCTGCAGATATGAAGGAAGTAGGCCACCTCGAGCTTCCCCCCTCCGTCGCGGGAACGGAGGCGGACAACATCGACGTCTCGCAGTACGAGTCGACGGGCTACGTGTACCTGAGCGGCTATCCGCTGACGGAGGACTGCTACGAGCCCTACAAGGACATCTTCCAGATCGACGTGCGCGATCCGGCAAATCCACGCATCGCCGGTGTCCTTCCGCGGCCCAAGCCGCCCAAAGAAGCGCCGTTCACGGACTTCTGCCAGCGCCGCGGAAGCTTCGGCCCGAAGCGCACCGGTTACTACACCTCGCCCGGAGATCCCCGCCCGGGAATCCTCATCTACGCGTTCTACAACGGGGGAGTCCAGATCTTCGACGTTAGCGATCCGAAGGCGCCGTCGATCGCCACCTACTTCGTTCCCAAGGCCTACGGGAAGGAGACCCCGGACTACGCCTACGGGAACCAGACGCACGGGGTCTACGTCGAGTGGGACCGGAACATCATCTGGACGTTCACCAACCACGGCATCTACGCGCTCTCGGCGGAGAAGCTCCTGGGGAAGCCGAACCTTGGAGCGCCGAAGGAGCCCTTCCGCACGAGCGGGCTCTAGATTGACCGGCATGCCCCGATACCGATGGATGCTGCGCATTGTCGTGGCGGTCAAGTATTCTGAAGAACCTAGCCGTCAGCGAACTCGGATCAGGTACCCTCCGGGGTTGAACGTGAAGAGAAACTTCTCCCGCTTGGCGTCGACCGCGAAAGCATGGTTGTCCTTCAGGAACGTCTGCACCGCCTCCGACGGGCCGGCCCCGAACTCGGGCTGGACAGGATGGCCGTTGACGTTCGTGTCCTCGGCGATGAGGTAGTTCCCCGTGGTGACCATCTCGCCGTAGATTCGGAGCTCGTTCAAAACGTGCTCGGCATGATGGTCCGAGTCGAGGACGACCATAACCGTGTCGTCCTCACCGATGAGACTCCTCACTTTTCCAACGATCTCATCTGCGGTAGAGGAGCCGATTAGATAGGTAATGCGATCGTGCCGGGGTTTTCCGGGAAAGTCCTCGATGTCGATGGTGATGACGCGTCCCTTGCCGATCGTATCCAGGAGCGACGCCATGAAGAGCGCGCTTCCGCCATTGTACGTTCCCGCCTCGACAATCACATCTGGTTTGGTCGCGTAGATGATCTCTTGAAAGATCCAAAGATCCAGAGGCAACTTGAGGGTGCGCACCCCTAGCCAATAGGTATTGTTCCAGGTGTCGTTCAGCGACTCGTAGTAGAGAACGTGAAAATCGTCCACGGTTTTTCGGGAGGACGTGGCGTCGGGGCCGACGTTCGCCTCCCCCGCACTCCCTCCTCGGAAGGAATAACCCGCTCCAAAGGCGGCGGAGCTCAGAAGGGCGACGATCGCGAAACGTGCAGAAAAGGGTAGCGCCACGCTCAGTCCTCCATGAACAAAAGCAGGGGATTCTAGGGCGACCTCGAGGCCCAGTGTAACCTGAAGCTCATGTGGACTGTGCCACGCTCCGAGTCGGTGACATCGTCCCCCGCCTTGTCCACACCCGCGGCTGTAGATTAGTTATGTTGTAAGTACATTATGCTCGTGATACATAATATCTTGTGCAGCTGCCTTTTTTGGACCGGGAGGAAGAACGGTCGCGGCTCGAGCGGCTCTTCGCCCGGCGCGAGGGCTCCCTGGGGGTTCTCTACGGCCGCAGGCGGTGCGGCAAATCGAGACTGCTTCGGGAGGCGCTCCCCCAAAAGAGTGTCATCAACTATGTGGGCGACGATCGCGAGGGCACGCTACAAAGGGCGAGCCTGGCGCGGGAGATCGAGCGCGTCATTCCGGGGTTCGCCCGCGTCAGCTACCCCGACTGGGACGCCCTACTCGCCCGCTTCTGGAACGAAGCGGGCCCGGGAGTCGTGCTTGTCCTGGACGAGTTCGGAGCGCTGGTCTCTGCTGCCAAGGAGCTTCCGAGCCTGCTCCAGAAGCACGTCGACCGCGAGAGCTCTCGCGGAATCCACATCGTGCTGTCCGGGTCCTCGCAGCGAATGATGCAGGGCCTCGTCCTCGACCGCACTGCGCCGCTCTTCGGAAGAGCCGTCGAGATCCTGAAGGTAGCGCCCCTTCTGGCCGGTTGGATCCAGCCCGCTCTACGTCTTCGCGATCCCATCGAAGCGGTACGAGCATTCTCCGTTTGGGGCGGGGTACCGAGGTATTGGGAGCTTGCCGCGGAGCTCCCGGACCTCGAGACAGCGATGGAACGCCTCGCGCTGAGTCCGCTCGGAGTCCTGTACGACGAGCCGACGAAGCTGCTCTTGGACGACACGAGGGATACCGCGCAGGCAGCGTCCCTTCTGAGCCTGATCGGACAGGGATGTCATCGCCTATCCGAGATCGCCGGGCGACTCGAAAAGCCGGCGACGTCGCTCTCTCGGCCGCTCCAGCGTTTGATCGAGCTGAACTTGATCCGCCGCGAGGTGCCCTTCGGTGTCTCTCCCCGGAGCGCCAAACGCACTCGCTACCAGATCGCGGATCCCTTCCTGAGGTTCTGGTTTCGATTCGTCGAGCCCAACCGCTCACGGCTCGAGGCCGGACGTCTGACCGCGGTCTCGAGAGACATGAAGCGCGACTTCTCCCATCACGTGAGCGGCGTATGGGAAGATCTCGCGAGAGAGAGCGTGCCTCGATTCGATATTTTCGGCCAGAGATTTGGTCCAGCGAACCGCTGGTGGGGCGCGGGCGTCGACCACAAACCCCTTGAGCTCGACGTCGTGGCTGAGAGCGAAGACGGAAAATCGCTGCTCCTGGGAGAAGTGGAATGGGCCGAGGAAATCGATGCCGTGCGCTTGGTGGCCGAGCTCCGGCGGAAAGCCGAGAACGTCCCGTTTCAAGAAGGCCGCGACGTTCGGCTCGCGCTCTGGACGAAGCGGGCGGCCCGGGTTGCTCGAGACGTGAAAGTCGTTACTCCGCGACAGCTGCTCGACGTCCTGCGCTGAACGTTCCGACAGTCGGTATGCGCCATGGTAGAACTTCAGGTATCGGGTGAGCTCCTTACAGGGCACCCGGCAGTACGAGAATACCCACGAGCGCAATGGGGCCAATCACCACCATGGACATGCCCCAGCGAGTCAGGAGCGACGTCATGCGCGGGCGGTCTTCTCGGTCGGCGGTGGCCACCAGAGTCGCCCCGACGGTCGAGACCGGGGATACGTCCACGATCGAGGAACAGACGGCGAGCGCGCAGATGAGCGCCCAGCCCGCGATATCTCCGGAGGCCACGACGGGTGGGGCCAGCGGCACCAATGCGGCGAGGATGCCGGTGGTGGAGGCGAATGCGGAGACCAAACCTCCGATCCCACAGATGACGAGGGCGGCCAGGATCGGCACTCCGACGTTCTTCGCGGCGTCCCCGAGCAGATCCACCGAGCCCATGTGCTGCAGCACCGAAACGAAGGTAATGATGCCGCCGACCAGCAGCGCCGTCGACCAGTCGATTCTGGAGACCGCGGCCCTGCCGGCGTCCGGGTCGATGAGCGTCAACGACGCACCGAACGCGAACGAGAGCACGCCAACGTCCGCATCCAGACCAGCAAGGGAGCAGGCGATGATGGCGACGATCAGTCCGATCACCGAGACGATGGTCGCGATCTGGTGAAAGGTGAATGGCGCGGGGGACGCGGCGGCGATGGATGCGGAGAAGGTGCCGCGCCGCTCGACCAGTTTAGGGCCGCCGAAGATGAGGAATGCCGCGATCAGCAGGACTAGATTCGCGATGACGGCGACGGCCCAGAGAGTGAGCGGGCTCAAGTCGATGTCGGCTCGACGCGCGGTTCCGTAGCTCACGATGCCGAAAAGGCTGGTGGGGGCGAAGGCGCCCGCGCTAAGCCCGGTCCCAATCGCGAGGGCCATCAGCATGGGATCCATCCGGCACTTCTTGGCGACGGGCATACCGACGGGTGCCATCACCAGGCCGGCCAAAGGAGACCCCATCGCGGATACAGCCGCGGTGAGTGCGAAGAAGACGAAGGGCAACAGTACGGCGTTGCCCCCCACTCGGCCGAGAGTCGCCTGGATCGCGCGATCGATGGTGCCGTTGGCCTGGGCGATGCCGAAAAAGTAAGTCACTCCCACCAGCAGTATCATGATGCCTATCGGAAAGCCTCCGACCACGTCCGCGAGCGGCATCTCGGTCAGCCAAACTCCGACGCCACACACGGCGGCGAACATGAGGATGCCGACGTGCACCTCGCGCAGGGTCGCGATGGCGAAGATCGCGATGAAGATGAGGAGCGCGGTCAGCTGGACAGCCATCGCGGCCGCGATCTCACTCGTTGGTCGCGCCAGAGGCGGCGACGAAGTCGAGCCCTCCGATCATCATCTCGTCCGACGTCGGATCCCCCCAGCGTACGGTTGCGAGTGCAATCGATCTCATGCGCCCTCCGTATCGAGTCGCTACATTCTATCGGTCAACGCCCGGAACGGCTAGCGTGCTACTCTCTCTTCCAACGGAGGGAGGCGATGCTTCGCATGTGGAGTCTCGTGAAGGCGTCGGTCCTTCTGGTTCTCCTCGCCGCCGCGACGGCCTCCCCTCAGAGCGTGACCCTCCGAAGCCCCGAGGAGGAGACCCGTGACTACCTGAGTCGTCTCTCTCCCGAGCAGCGCGCTCGTTCGGACGCCTACTTCGAAGGCGGGTACTGGCTTCAGCTCCTGGACTTCCTCTACGGGCTCGGGATCGCGCTCGCCCTCCTCGCGACGGGACTGTCCCGACGG
>Ga0184637_10000327_pt1 | contig 35206 bp, 39 predicted proteins | sample PLM3_127_b2_FD_133143 | JGI IMG/M metagenome (GOLD analysis project Ga0184637, IMG submission 133143) | Groundwater sediment microbial communities from an aquifer in East River, Colorado, USA - PLM3_127_b2 | ecosystem: Environmental > Terrestrial > Soil > Riparian zone | place: USA: East River... | reverse complement strand
GCAAGGCGGCGAGTCGAGCGCCGGCTTCGCCGGCGCAATCTTGGGGGAGGTTCGGAAGGGGGCCGTCGAGGCCCCCTCCGAGGAAAGCCTTCGCCGCAGATGGGCCTTTTTCATCAGCCTGCCGGATCCACCCACACGCCTCCGTCTTCCACCTTGACGGCGTATCGGGGCACCCGTTCCTCGGGGACCGTCAGGCAGGCCCCCGAGCGGATGTCATACTCCCAGGCATGGATCGGGCAGGTGACGATCCCTCCCTGGACGTATCCCTCCCCCAGGGGCCCCGAGGCATGAGGACACTCGTTGTCAATGGCATGGAATTCCCCGTCAAGATTGAAGAGGGCGATCTCCCGCCCATTTGCGGTCACAACCATTCCCTGGCCCGGAGGAAGGGCCCCGGCATCGACTACGCGGACAAACGCCATGTCAACTGCTCCGACAGGACCTTGCCCCGGCCCGCGATCATCTCAGGCTTCCCCCGGAACTCCTGCTTTCTTGCCTCTTCAGCGTCGGTATAGCTCGCTCCCTGTGAGGGACGGCGCAATTATAGCACCCCGAGACACAGGGTGAGCAGGGGGGAAACGCGAGTGGATATTTTACACTGCTGTGAGATAATGGATAATATTAACTCCAGGGCCGGGGGACGCTTCTCGCGCTCAGGCCAATCCACGTTGCGAGAGGTGACCTTATGGTTCGCGTCCTGGTTGGGCCCCGGGCCCGCGTTCGCTTCCATGTTGCTGTCGGGGAACGGAGAATTGACACGCCCGTCGGGATGTTACGGTTCGACCCGCGTCTTGGCGGTCGACGCGAAGATGCGGTGGAGGGTCGCCATCAGAGCTTCGAGGTGAAACGGCTTCAGGAGGGCGTTCGGGACTCCCTTCAGGTAATCCTGGGTATCGGCGGTCAGAGAATCCCCCGTGATGAGCAGTAGCCGATCGGCGAGGGTCGGATCCAACCTCACAATCTCGCTGGCGAACGCCTGGCCGGTCCCGTCTGGAAGTTTGTAGTCATATGATGGTGAGGTCAAAGGATCCCCTCCGCGCCTTTTCCAGGCCCTCCCGGCAAGTGGAGGCGACCTCGACCTGACACAGGAAAGACGACAGGGCCTGTTGGAAGAAGAGACAGATGTGGGGCTCGTCGTCCACGACGAGAATCCGTTTCCCGAGAAGGAGCTCCCGAGAGAGGTCTCTCGGCCGCGCCTCTCCTGACGTGTCGCCGCTGTACCAGGGAAGCTCCACAGTGAAGATTGCCCCGCCGCCGGGGCGATTTCGCACCGAGATCCGGCCATCGTGTTCTTTGATGATCCCGTAGCAGATGGAGAGGCCAAGTCCGGTCCCCTTCCCCACCTCCTTGGTCGTAAAGAACGGATCGAAGACCCGCGAGAGATGCGTCTCTGGGATCCCGGGACCGTCATCCTCCACCTCGCTGACAACCTGGCCGGTCGAATCACTCATAAATGTGCGGATGGTGAGGTGCCCCTCCTCACGGACTTCCCGGATGGCCTGCTCGGCGTTCATGATCAGGTTGAGAAAGACCTGCTGGAGCTGAAACGGATCGGCCCTCACCACCCCGACATCGGCGCCGAAGGCCCGACGAACCACGATGCGACTCGCGGCCAGAGTATCCGCGCGTTCCTTCAGGGCCTCCTCAAGCAGATCGTTGATGCTGACCGGGCGTCGCTCCGGCCGGTGCTGGCGAGAATAGACGAGAAGGTTTTGGACAATCCGAGCGGTGCGCTCGGCTTCCCTCGCGACGATCTCCAGGTGGCCCCGCAGCGCCGGATCGGTGACGTTTTGGAGCAAGAGGCTCGAGTATCCCAGGACCGAGGTCAGGGGATTGTTCATCTCGTGAGCCACCCCGGCAATCATCTCGCCCAGGGCCGCTAGCTTTTCCGCCCGGGCCAACTCGCGACGCATTCGGACATCCTCGGTGATGTCCGGGAGAATGCCGACCACCCCGAGGATCTCCCCCCGATCGTCCCGGAACGGGTAGAACGTCAGCATGACGATCCGAGTCCCATCGGTTCCGGGCCAGAAGGTTTCGGCGAGCTTCACGGTTTCGCCGGAAAGGGCCCGCTGGACCAGCGGCTCGGTCTCTGCGTGAAGCACCCGGGGCAAAAGGTCACCGATTCGCCGGTTCATCATCTCGGTCTTCGAATGACCAAAGAGATCTGCGGCAGGCTGATTGGCCGATTGGATCGTTCCGGATCGGTCCATGCTGATCAGCGCGACCGGGGCATTCTCAAAAATTCCTTCAAGTGGCCCTCTCGTGCGCTCCACCTCCTGCGTGAGCTGCTCGATCACGAGCTGCCGGTGCTCGATCTCTTTCAGAAGAGCGAGGAAATAGCCTTTGCTCCGTTGGAGTTCCTGATTCTGTAGCGTGACCTGCCGGACCTCCCAGAGGCAGCGAAGGGCCAGGAGGGTGGGTGGGGCCAGCAGGTTGAGTGTCGCGCGTTGAATTTCCAGATGCTCCCGATCCGCATTGAGGATGACGAGGACGCCGAGCGGCTCCGCTCCCAGAAGGTAGGGAATGAACGTCAGAGTCCTGAGGCGCTCCGGGGCAAGCGGGCCGAGAATCGGATCGGCGCTCACGGGGTCAACACGACGTCCTTCAGCCGCGGTCAGGACCTGGTCCACCAGGGCCGCGAGGGCCCGCTCGACGCGGATATCCCACCCGCGCGTCCCGGCCTCAGCCCAGAACGGAAGGCAGCGGGCCAGGGCCTGATCCCAAGCGTACAGGCAGACGTCTTCCGCTCCGATGGTCTCGCGAAGCCATTTCCAGAAGGGCGCGACGATCTGTTGGCGTGCGTCGTCTTGCATGGTCGGGGCACTCAGGGGCCAGACCCCCCCAGTTCGGTGAACTCCCCGGCGGACGAGCATCCGAGCAGCGGCGCATGACCCGTGACGCTTCGAATACCCCTGAGGACCTCTCCGTGGTCATAGTGGGGCGAAGCAAAGACGATCACCAGGCTGGGAGAGCCGCTTGGCCCGATCTGAGCGAGAGCGGCCCGCGCCGCCTCCCGCCCGCACTCCCACCCGGCTTCACCCTTTCCTACGCCCGTCCCTACCCGAGTCGCCAAAACGTTCGCCTTTTGATCCTGGGATTTGCGGTCATCTAAGAGCAATAATCATGCCCAAGATCCGTCGAAGGGCCTCGAGTGGCAGCCGAGGGGGAACAGGGCTCTCCGGATGCTAGCCGAGGCGGTTCGGGCGTGTCATGTACCGGCGAATCAAGAGGACGCCCCAGGCGGTCGCCGCGACGGCAGTGAGCCCCGTAGTGGGGAGGGCAAGGACCCAATTGAAACCCAAGAGGAAGGTGCCGAGGGGGGCCACGGTCCAGGCGAGGACGCCTGTGACCCTCCAGAGGAACGACCCGCCGCCGGCCCGGTGGACAAGCCCCCACTGGGTCACCCCGCTTGCGGCTCCGTCCAGGAGAACGTCAAGCGCACTTCCCGTGCGGTCCCGGATCGAGGCCTGATGGAGTTCGTCAAGGCTGGCCGTCGCGAGCGAGAGGAAGAGGGTGCCCCGGACGATCCAGGAACCCCGCCAGGACGTCCCTTGTCGAAGCGCCCGGTCCCAGAGGACCGTGAGGAGGGCGTACTCCAACACGTGGCCTCCCTTCCTCATGATCCAGTTGAGCGCTTCAATTGTGGAGGGTGTAGTCCAGGGGAGAATGGCGCGGAGGAGCGTTCCCGTCGCCTCACCGCTCATCGCAGAGGAGGAAAAAAAGGCAATCAGGGCTGTCCACAAGAGGGGTGGGAGCCAGAGGGCCGGAGAGGCGCGGCTGGCCTTCGGCAACAGTTGCGAAGCAGGCCGCAAGGGACAAGCCTCCTTGGCGTGAATCGAGATGCACCTTCTTATAGCATGCGTGTAGGTCCGCGTCCATCTCAGCCCGGAACATTGACAGTCCTGGCGGCTTCCTCCTATGATGGCGCCATGGACGGGGTCGCGAGGCTCCTCGATCATGTGCTGAGCCAGGAGCCGATGGTCACCGCCGTCCGCCGTTTCCCCGCGCGCACCCCTCAGTACGCTTCCTTTCCCGAAGGCCTGGACGGGCGGATCATTGAGGCCCTTCGAGGGCGGGGGATCGAGCGTCTGTACACTCATCAGGCCCGAGCCTTCGAGATGATACGCCGAGGGAAATCCTTGGTGGTCGTCACCCCGACCGCTTCGGGGAAGAGCCTCTGCTACCATCTCCCGGTCCTCCAATCCCTCGTGGAAGACCCGGCGGCGCGGGCCCTCTACCTCTTTCCGACCAAGGCATTAGCCCAGGACCAGCTCGCCGAGCTTGAGGCCTTGGCCCACACCCTCCCCGAGCTTCGAATCCACACCTACGACGGAGACACCCCCCAGGATGCCCGGCGCGCGATCCGAGTCCGGGCCACCCTCGTCCTGACGAACCCGGACATGCTCCACTCCGGAATCCTTCCACACCACACCCAGTGGCTCGGTCTCTTCCAAAATTTAAAATATATCGTCATTGATGAGCTCCATGCGTACCGAGGGGTCTTTGGGAGCCACTTGGCCAATCTCCTGACGCGGCTCAAGCGACTCTGCCGCTTTTATGGCTCCTCCCCCCAGTTCATCTGCGCCTCCGCCACCATTGCCAATCCCGAGGAACTGGCCACGCGCCTGACCGGAGGATCGGTGGAAGAAATTTCCGAGAATGGTGCGCCGGCCGGAGAAAAGGTCTTCGTTTGCGTCAACCCGCCGGTTGTGAACCCCGAGCTGGGGATCCGGAAGCCTTATCTCGGAGAGGCTGTGCGATTCGCCAGCCGCGCGTTGGAGGAAAAGATCCCCACGATCGTCTTCACAGTGAGTCGCCTGGCCCAGGAAGTGCTGCTCTCTGAGCTTAAGGCCCGGGTGGCCCGGAAGCCCGGGGAGGCCAACCTCGTCCGCGGGTATCGGGGGGGATACCTTCCTGGGAGACGTCGCGAGGTGGAAGCGGGACTGAGGGAGGGAGAGATCCTCGGCGTTGTGGCGACCAACGCCCTCGAGTTAGGGGTGGATATCGGCCAGCTTGACGTGGCAATCCTCGCGGGGTACCCCGGGACCATCGCCTCCCTCTGGCAGCAAGCGGGTCGTGCGGGGCGGAGGCACGGGCTCTCCCTCGCCATTCTGGTCGCCTCCTCGACCCCCCTGAACCAGTTCATGGTGGAACACCCCGATTATCTTTTTGGGGCCTCCCCGGAGCACGCCCTGATCAATCCGGAGAACCCCTATATCCTGACCAGCCACTTGAAGTGCGCGGCGTTCGAGCTGCCGTTTACGCTGGGTGAGCGGTTTGGAGCCCAGGATGTGACCCCCTACCTCAAGCTTCTGGAGGAAGAGGGACTCCTCCGTGAGACTGGCGGCCGATACCACTGGACCTCAGAGACGTATCCGGCGGACCATGTCAGTCTTCGGAGCGTCACCTCGGACAACTTCATCGTCCTGGACGTGGCTGTGCGGGATGCCAGGGAGCGGAAGTCGCGCAGGGTGATTGCGGAGGTGGACTGGGGGAGCGCCTTTTCAATGATCTACCCGAAGGCCATCTATCTTCTGGAAGGGGAGCAGTACGAGGTCCAGGAACTGCGATTTCGGGAGGATGAAGAGAAGGTGGCTTACGTGAAACGAGTCACGGTCGATTACTTCACCGACGCGGTGAGCGCCAAGGGTGTCTGGATCCTGGAGACGTTCGAAAGCGCCAAGGAACCCAGCATGGTGGCCGAGCAGGGGGAACTCTTGGTTGCGGAGAAGACGGTCGGGTTCAAGAAGATCAAGTTCCAGACCATGGAAAACGTCGGCTCGGGTGAAGTTGAACTTCCCCAGCAGGAGATGCAAACCCAGGGGGTGTGGCTCACGGTCGATCCGACGTTTCTTGACCGGCTGTGTCCCAGCCGGGAAGACGCCGTGGATGGCCTCCGGGGGTTGACCTACCTCCTGCATCATCTGGCGCCGCTCCTTCTTCTGTGCGACGTCCGCGACCTCGGAGCATGGCTCGGCGACCGGACTCCAGCGGTGGACGGAGGGGTGGTACTGACGACCCAGGGATCTCGTGCCCGACTCTTGCGGGCCCCGCACTTTGAGCCGACCCTGTATCTCTACGACAATTACCCGGGGGGGATGGGTCTCACCGAGCGCCTGTTCCAGCTTCGAGTGGAACTTCTCGGAAGGGCCCGAGCCGTCCTCTCGGCCTGTCTCTGCCTAAGAGGGTGCCCCTCCTGCGTCGGCCCCGCGAATGAACTCGGTCGAAGGGCCAAGGGGGTGGCCCAATCCATCTTGGAACGCTTGACCACGTGAGTCACCAACTGGAGCGACTCCGATCGGTTTTGAGGCGGCTCGACTCACGGAGCGTCTCTAATCGGTCTGGACCGTCCCCAACGGTCCGCCCCCGGAGCCAGGACTTTGAGGGCGAAGTGGTTGAGACGGGCGAGGGGTCTTGCCTCTTTTTAAGGCGCCGCTACCCGCTCGGCCATCGCCAGGGGAGAATCGGGCTCGGCCTTGCCGCTGCCGCGTCCTCGCTTCCGCTGGCCGCGGGTCCCGGCTTTACGCCGGGGGCTGCCATCTACCTGGATACCGAGACCACTGGGCTCGCAGGTGGAACCGGGACCTACGCCTTCCTCATCGGAGTGGGGCGGTTTACGGGGGAGGCGTTCGAGGTCGAGCAGTTTTTCATGAGGGATTTCCATGAAGAGCCTGCCCTCCTGGAAATGTTAGCCCGCCGCCTCCCCGAAGCCTCTGGTCTCGTCACCTATAACGGCCGGGGCTTCGATTTGCCGCTGCTCGAAACCCGCTTCCTCCTCGCCCGGCGCCCCTGGCCGGGCCAGGCGCTGCCCCATCTGGATCTTCTTCCCTTGGCCCGTCGCTTTTGGCGAGGTCTGGTCCAGGATTTCCGTCTCGGGAGCCTGGAGGCGGCGCTCCTCGGCCACGAACGCCACGACGATGTCCCCGGGGCTATGATCCCGCAACTTTACTTTCGCTACCTCCGGGAACAGGATCTTTCGGTGCTCGAGGGGGTCTTCGAGCATAACGCTCAGGACCTCCTCTCGCTCGCCGTGCTGATGGGGCGGCTCGCGACCCTCGTTGGCCAGGGGAACGTCGAGCATCCAGAAGAGTGGGTGGGACTCGGCCGCTTTTGGGAGGGGCGGGATTGGGATCGGAGCGCGGCTTGCTACCGTGAAGCCTTGGCAAGATCCCTCTCGCCGAATCAAGCTCTGGAGGTCCGGCAGCGGCTCGGGCGCCTCCTCAGGCGTCTCGGGCGATGGGAGGAGGCCCGAGAGGTCTGGAGCGCGTGGGCGGCTCAAGAGATCGCCTCACTGGAACCCATGGAGGAACTGGCCAAGTATTTGGAGCACCGGGCCCGCGATCTTGAGGCGGCCCGCCAGATCGTGGTCCGTGCCCTGGCCCTGGCGGAGTCGAATGATGGCTCGACGCTCCCATCTCTGCGCCACCGCCTTCATCGCCTGGAGTGTCGCCTGGCGGGTCACCGGTGGTACTAAGTCCGCTCCTGCCCGGCCACCCCTCACGGCATGTAAATACCCGTGTTGTGAAATGTTTTGTCATCGTTCGGGGCGACTTCCGACTTCCCTCTTGTCTTTCCTCATAACATGGAGATAGCATTAGCACTCGCTTGACACGAGTGCTAATATAAGTGGCGCAGGTAAGTCTGACCTCTGGTCAAAACGTCGAATTCTCATCATTCAGGGGGGGGGATCTCATGGCGAAGATTCGTCCGTTGCACGATCGCGTCTTGGTCAAGCGGATTGAGGAGGAAGAGACCCGTCGGGGCGGCATCATTATCCCGGATACGGCGAAGGAGAAGCCACAAGAGGGGAAAGTCATTGCGGTAGGGGGAGGAAAGATTTTGGAGAACGGCCAGAAGGTGGCCCTCGACGTCAAGGTGGGCGACCGGATTCTCTTTGGGAAGTATTCCGGATCGGAAGTCAAGATCGAGGACGAGGAGTATTTGATTCTTCGCGAGGATGACATCCTCGGGGTCATCGCGTAAGCATCTGTATCCCATTCACAGAGGAGGAGGATCGGAATGCCAAAGCAACTCCTATTCAATACTGAGGCCCGTGCGGCCCTGCTGCGCGGCGTGAACGTCATGGCGGAGGCGGTGAAGGCCACTCTGGGGCCGAAGGGCCGGAACGTCGTGCTGGACAAGAAGTTTGGCAGCCCCACGATCACCAAGGACGGCGTCACCGTCGCCAAGGAGATTGAGCTGAAGGACCCCTTCGAGGATATGGGGGCCCAGATGATCAAGGAGGTGGCCTCCAAGACCTCCGATGTCGCGGGGGACGGGACGACCACAGCCACGGTGCTCGCCCAGGCCATTTTCCGCGAGGGCCTGAAGAATGTCACCGCCGGCGCCAACCCCATGGGGCTCAAGCGCGGGATCGAGAAGGCTGTTGACGCGGTGGTTGAGGAGCTGAAGAAGGCATCCAAGTCCACCAAGGACAAGAAGGAGATCGCGCAGGTGGCGACCATCGCCTCGAACAACGACAAGACCATCGGCGACCTGATCGCGGAGGCGATGGAGAAGGTCGGGAAGGACGGCGTCATCACGGTGGAGGAGTCCAAGTCGGCCGAGACGACGCTGGAGATCGTCGAGGGGATGCAGTTCGACCGTGGCTACCTCTCCCCGTATTTCGTGACTGATCCAGAGCGGATGGAGTGTGTCATCGAGGACGCCCAGATCCTGATCCATGAGAAGAAGGTCAGTGTCATGAAGGACATGCTCCCGTTGCTCGAGCAGGTCGCGCGCTCTGGGAAACCGTTCCTGGTCATCGCCGAGGACGTGGAGGGCGAGGCCCTGGCCACGCTCGTGGTGAATAAACTGCGCGGAACACTTCAGTGCTGTGCCGTGAAGGCCCCGGGTTTCGGCGACCGCCGGAAGGCGATGCTGGAGGATGTCGCGACCCTCACCGGGGGAAAGGCCATCACAGAGGACCTGGGGATCAAGCTCGAGAACATCAAGCTTGAGGACCTCGGGAGGGCCAAGAAGATCGTCGTGGACAAGGACAACACGACGATCGTGGAGGGGGCCGGCAAGGCTTCCGCAATCGAGGGCCGCATCAAGCAGATCAGGGCTCAGATCGAGGAGACGACGTCGGACTATGACCGGGAGAAGCTGCAGGAGCGATTGGCCAAACTGGCCGGCGGCGTGGCGGTCGTCAAGGTAGGGGCCGCCACGGAGACGGCGATGAAGGAGAAGAAGGCCCGCGTGGAGGATGCCCTCAACGCCACCCGTGCGGCCGTCGAGGAGGGAATCGTCCCCGGTGGAGGCGTCGCCCTGCTCCGGACCGCCACGGTGTTGGGCAACCTCAAGCTCTCTGGCGACGAGGCGACCGGCGTGGCCATCGTCCAGCGCGCCCTGGAAGAGCCTATTCGGAAGATCGTCGAGAATGCGGGGCTCGAGGGCTCCGTGGTGGTGGAGAAAGTGAAGGCGGCGAAGGTGGCCACGCACGGGTTTGACGCCGAGACCTGCGAGTACGTGGACATGATGCAGGCGGGGATCATCGACCCCACGAAGGTGGAGCGGGTCGCATTGCAGAACGCGGCCTCCATAGCCTCGCTTCTTCTGACTACAGAGGCGCTGGTCACGGACATGCCGGAGGAAGAGAAGAAGATGCCGTCCATGCCGCACGGTGGCGACATGTACTAAGCCACTCGGAGGGGGGCCTCGACGGCCCCCTTCATCTCGGCTGGCCTGAGACCGGCCAGCCTATGGCCGAACCTCCCCAGGCGGGGCGAGGGCCTCGCGCCATTACGCCGGGCCTCCACGGGTATTCCCGTGGAGGCCGGGTTTTTTTGTGGGCTTGACCCGGGGGGGGTGGCGGTTGTAGAAGAGAGGGCGAGACGAGAAGGGCGGTCACGATGAGAGGAAGCGGCGGCGAGGCGCGGCGGCAGAATATTCTGGCGATTCTCCGCCGCACTGGGGGCCCGGTGGCTGGCGCGGAGCTTGCCCAGAGCCTTCGAGTCTCACGGCAAGTCGTGGTCCAAGACGTTGCGCTCCTTCGGGCCCGGGGCCATCGGATCCTTGCGACGCCCCACGGGTACTTGGCGCTCGAGGGAGGGGCCCGAGCCTCTACCTCGATTGCTGCCCGCCACACCGGCCTGGTGGAGCTGGAGGATGAGATGGCCACCGTGGTCGCGCTCGGAGGGACCGTCGTGGACATTACGGTCGAGCACCCCCTCTACGGCGAGATCCGGGGGATGCTGATGGTCCGGAGTCATGATGACGTCAGGGCCTTCGTGGCGCGCTTGCGGGAATCCGGGGCCGCTCCCCTCTCATCGCTCACCCGGGGAGTTCACCTTCACACCATCGAGGCCGAGAGCGACGCGGCCCTCGCGCAGATCGTTCGCGCCTTGCGGGAGAAGGGTTATCTCGTGGAGGGCGAAAGTGGAGGGGAGAATTCCCTTGCGCCCCGAGACTCGCCCTGATAGGCTGTTGAATCCCTTGCAACAGAACCTGCCCAGAAGGGAACGATGAGGGGGGGGGTGGACATTCTGCGATCCTACGAGATCCTCACGATCGCCGACCCACGCTTGTCTGACGAGGAGATCGCTCAGCTGATTGCCCGACTCCAGGAGGGGATGGCGGGGCTGGGGATTGAAGTGTCACGCGTGGATAACTGGGGTAAGCGCCGCTTCACGTATCCCATCGCGAAACAGCGCGAGGGAACCTACGTCGTCTTCGAGGTTCGAGGGGAACCGCCCGCCATGAAGGAACTCGGCCGCCAACTCAAGCTGAACGAGGCCATCCTCCGGTTCGCAACCACCTGCGCTCCGCCTCGGAAGCCGGCGGCGTCGCCCAGCGCTCCAGTCGCGGTCGCGGAGGAAGGGCACTGATGGCCAGCCTCAACAAGGTTTTCCTTATCGGCAACCTCACCCGAGCCCCCGAACTTCGTTATACCCCCACTGGCACGGCCGTGTCGGATCTCCGCCTGGCGGTGAACCGTGCATACACGACCCAGTCAGGGGAAAAGCGCCAGGAGACCTACTTCCTGACGGTCGTGGTCTGGGGAAAGCAAGCCGAGACCTGTGGGGAGTACCTCGACAAGGGGAGCCCCATCCTGGTCGAGGGGCGGCTGCAGACCAGGGAGTGGGAAGGCAAGGATGGTCAGCGGCGGAACGTCGTCGAGGTTGTGGCCGACCGGATTCAATTCCTGGGACGCGCCCGTGGCGCCGGGCCCGAGGCCGAGGCTGTCGAAGAGCCGGGGGAGCGGGTCCCTGAAGGGGAGGAGGAGGTCCCCTTCTAGTGCCGTGGCGAGAAGCGTCGCATCTCATCGTTCTCGGTCGTCGGGCATCCTCATGTACCAACCACGTACACTCCGGCGCCCTCCTCCCTCGGGCCTCGATCTGCTCGCTTCTCACCACGGCACGGGGGGCAGTTGGGGCTCACCCCTCCCGGTGAAAACATGAGCGTCGCTAAACCTATCAAGCGGAAGCGGTTCGGACGCCGGAAGGTCTGCAAGTTTTGCCTCGAGAAGCTCAGCTTCATCGACTACAAGGACGTCCGGCATCTCAGAGGCTTTGTCAGTGATCGGGGGAAGATTATCCCTCGTCGGATCTCCGGAAACTGCGCCCGACACCAGCGCCGACTGACCACGGCCATTAAGCGAGCACGGACCGTCGCGCTCCTCCCATACACAGCCGAGGCCTGACGGCCGTGAAAGTCATTCTCATGGACGACATCCCGACCTTGGGGCGACAGGGAGAGGTGCGGGAGGTGGCTGACGGGCATGCCCGGAATTATCTCGTCCCGAAGAGGCTGGCGATCGAGGCCACGCCCTCTAATCTTCGTGACCTCGAACAGATCCGGGAGCGGCGGGAGAGAGCGCTCCAGAAAGCCAGAAGGGAAGCCGAGGCGACGGCTTCACGAATTCGGAATGTCACGCTGACCATCCCCCGCCAGGCGGGCGAAGAGGGGAAACTCTTCGGGTCGGTCACCTCCCAGGATATCGTCAAGCGACTCGCGTCCGAGGGGATCCGGGTGGAGAAGCGCCAGATCCACCTCGAGGAGCCTCTGAAGATCTTGGGAGAGCATATCGTCCCTATCCGCCTCCACCACGAGACCACAGCGGAGGTTCGAGTCCACATCGTTCCGAAGTAGAAGGACACGGCCGTGGCTCACACGCTCCCCGAGCTTCTCGCCGCCAAGGTCCCCCCCCACAGCCTCGAGGCAGAGCGGGCGGTCCTCGGGGCCATCCTCCTCGAAGCGGAGAGCCTTCCCAAGGCGGTGGAGGTTCTTGCCCCTGAGCACTTCTACCATTCCGGTCACCGAAAGATGTTTTCTGCCATGGTGAGCCTGTTCGAGCGCGGCGAGCCGGTGGATGCGCTGACCCTCCAGGAGGAACTGAGGCGGCGCGATGCGCTGGAGGAGTTGGGAGGGGCGGTGGCCATCGCTACCATGGTGGAAGAGGCCGCGACGGCGGCCCACCTCCCGGCCTACGCCGAGATCGTCCGGAAGAAGGCGGTCCTCCGGGAGCTGATCGGCATCTCGCACCAGATTATCCAGCAGAGCTTTGAGGCCCAAGAGGACGTGGACACTCTCCTCGATCATGCCGAGCGCCTCATCTTCCAGATCTCCGAGAAGCGGATCCAGCGCCACGCCATTCAGGTCCGCGCCGTCCTCAAGGAGACCTTCGAGTACATCGAGGCCCTTTACGAGCGCAAGGAGCACGTGACCGGGCTTCCCACCGGTTTTCCCGAGCTAGACCGGATGACCTCGGGACTCCAGACCTCGGATCTCGTGATCGTCGCCGGACGGCCGAGCATGGGGAAGACGGCCTTTGCCCTCAACATGGCGCAGTACGCGGGGATCGAACTCAGAAAGACAGTGCTGATTTTCTCACTCGAGATGTCCAAGGAGCAGCTCGTCCAGCGCCTCCTCTGCTCGGAGGCCCGCGTGGATTCCCACCACGTTCGAACCGGCCACCTCGAAAACAAGGACTGGCCGAGACTGACGAACGCCGCGGGTCGGCTCGCAGAGGCCACGATCTTTATTGACGACACCCCCGCGCTTTCCGTCCTCGAGGCCCGCGCCAAGGCCAGGCGGATGAAGTCCGAGCACGGTTTGGACCTTGTGGTCATCGACTATCTTCAGCTCATGCGGGGACGCGGGGGAGCAGAGAACCGCCAACAGGAAATCTCGGAGATCTCTCGCTCCCTGAAGGCGTTGGCGAAGGAGATCAGGGTTCCGGTGGTGGCGCTCTCCCAGCTCTCCCGGGCTGTCGAGGCTCGGGCGACGCGTGACTACCGCCCCCAGCTCTCGGATCTTCGGGAATCCGGGGCCCTGGAGCAGGACGGTGACCTTATTCTCTTCCTCTATCGGCCCGAGCGCTACGGGATTGTCTCAGAGGAGGGGGAAAATCTGGCCGAGCTAATTATTGGCAAGCAGCGGAACGGGCCGGTGGGGACGATCAAGCTCACCTTTATTGCCGATTATGCCCGCTTCGAAAACCCGGAGCGGATGCGCCGCCCACCGCTCTAACTTCAGGTGTTTCGTAGCCCGTCTGTGATAAAATGAATGTCTCTCTTCGGCAAGGAGGCGTGATCGGTGGAAGCGGTGATTGTAACGGGCGGCAAGCAGTACCGGGTCAAAGAAGGAGAGGTGATCCGGATCGAGACCCTGGGGGTTCCGCGGGGGGGGAGCGTGGAGTTCCGACCCCTGCTCCTCTACGATCAAGCGCGAGTGGTTGAAGACCCCAGGTCTTTGGCCGGGGCCCGGGTCGTAGGGGAAGTGGTGGGGGAGGGGAAGGCCCGGAAGATCACGGTCGTGAAGTTTAAAAGGCGGAAGAACTACCGACGGACCCGTGGGCACCGGCAGCCCTTTGTCGGGGTCCGGATCACGAAGATCGAGGAGTAAACCATGGCCCATAAAAAGGGCGTTGGGAGTTCCCGAAACGGCCGCGATAGCCACGCCCAGCGTCTTGGCGTCAAACGCTTTGCCGGCCAGTTCGTTACCGGAGGATCGATCTTGGTCCGCCAGCGCGGGACCCGCTTCCGTCCGGGGATGAACGTCGGACTCGGGAGGGACGACACCCTCTTCGCCAAAGCGGATGGCTACGTCCGCTTCGAGCTGCGCGCGGGCCACCGTGTGGTAAGCGTCCTCACGGCCCTGTAACGTGCTCCCCGGCCCCGGGGAACGCCATGTTTGTTGATGAAGTTGAAATCGAGGTCCGGGCGGGGGACGGTGGCCGGGGGTGTGTGAGCTTCCGACGGGAAAAGTACGTTCCCCGGGGCGGACCGGATGGTGGCGATGGGGGGCACGGGGGCGATGTCATCTTCGAGGCGGACCCCGGACTCCACACCCTCCTCGACTACCGCTACCAGCGTCACTATCGTGCTGGCCGAGGGGTTCACGGCCAGGGGTCAAATAAGACCGGGGCGAGCGCGTCCCACTTGATCCTCCGGGTTCCTGTGGGCACTGTGGTCTTTGAAGCCGACACCAGGGGTTGTCTGGGCGATCTCGCCGCCCGAGGCGAGGAGTTAATTGTGGCCCGCGGGGGCCGCGGCGGGAGAGGCAATGCTCGCTTTGCCTCCTCCACGCATCAAGTGCCCCGCCAAGCCGAACCTGGCCGTCCAGGAGAGCGTCGCCGACTCCGTCTGGAGTTGAAGCTCTTGGCTGACGTCGGGATCGTGGGCTTTCCCAATGCTGGAAAGTCCACGCTGATCTCGAAGCTCTCCGCGGCCCGTCCCAAGGTGGCGGCCTACCCCTTTACCACCCTCACCCCTCACCTCGGATTGGTTCGGTTGGAGGACGAGCGAGATATCGTCCTGGCTGATATTCCGGGATTGGTTCCCGGCTCGGCGCAGGGGAAGGGGCTCGGGTCACGTTTCCTTCGCCACGTGGAGCGATGCCGCCTCCTCCTGAACGTGATTGACCTCGACCCGGCCACCGGACGGGATCCCATCGCGGACTTCAAGGCACTCCAGGCGGAACTTCAGGCCTACTCCCCAGCACTCGCGGCCCGCCCTCAGGTGGTGGCGGCGAACAAGCGGGACCTTCCGGGGAGCACAATTCGCATCGAGCCCCTTGAGGCATTCTGCCAGCGCGCGGGGCTTCCGTGTTGCGCGATTTCTGCCCTCACGGGGGAAGGGCTGGCCTCTCTCCTCCATACCGTGGCCGCCACGCTGCCGGATGAAGCATGGCATCCCACCGCCGTCTAGGACATCCACCCCACGCGGCAGACCTCGAGATCGAGAAGAGGTCTCACCTTCTCCAGGGCCTCCGTCGCATCGTCGTCAAGGTGGGGTCGGGGCTCATCGCGGACCCGGGGTCCGGCCTGGTCGAGGCTCGTGTTGAGCGATTGGCAGATGATGTGGCCAGCGTTCTTGAAAAGGGGCTCGAGGTGGTCTTGGTCTCTTCAGGGGCGATAGCGGCCGGCACCGCTCGGCTCGGCCTGCGGGAGCGCCCCCATTCGATTCCAGAAAAGCAAGCCGCGGCCGCGGTGGGACAGTCGGCCCTGATGTGGAGTTACGAGCGCGCCTTCGGCCGCTTTGGTCGCGGGGTTGCCCAGGTCCTCCTGACCCAGGACGATCTGAGCCACCGTCCTCGCTACTTGAACGCCCGGAACACGCTCCTCGCGCTTCTCGGCTACCGAGTCCTGCCAGTGGTGAACGAAAACGACACGGTGGCCGTCGAGGAGATCAAAGTGGGGGACAACGATAACCTCTCAGCGGTGGTCGCCCACCTGGTCGACGCTGATCTCCTCGTGATCCTGACCGACATCGATGGTCTTTATGATGTTGATCCTCGGCGCCACCCAAGCGCCCGGCGGATCGAGCAGGTGGAGGCGGTGACACCGGAATTGGCGCGGCTCATCTGGGATGGGGAGTCCGGGACCGGGGGGATGAGGACGAAGCTCCAGGCGGCCCAGAAGGTCATGACCGCCGGGATTCCCCTCATCATTGCTGACGGCCAGCCCTCCGGGGTGCTCGCGCGGATCGTCGCCGGCGACCCGATCGGGACCGTGTTCCTTCCTCGAGGGGACCGCCTTGCGGCGAGGAAGCGGTGGATCGCCTTTGCCCTGCCCCCCCAGGGCTTCCTGCAGTTGGACGAGGGAGCGTGGCGAGCGCTGGCCGAGCGGGGGAAGAGCCTCCTGCCGTCAGGGGTTGTCGGGGTGAGTGGGGAATTTTCAGCCGGCGATGCGGTGGGACTTCTCGACCCCGCGGGGCGGGAGTTCGCCCGCGGCCTCGTCAATTACGAGGCGCGTGAGGTGGAGCAGATCCGAGGGGCGCGAAGTGTCGAGATCGAATCCCGGCTGGGGTATAAGGCCTTCGATGAGATCATCCACCGAGACAATCTGGTTCTGCTCTAGCAGGCTGATGAAAAAGGCCCATCTGCGGCGGTGGCTTCGTCGCTCGTCGTTGCAACGTACGACCAAGTACGCCTCACTCCTCGCTTCCTCGCCGCCTTGCATCTGGACCTTTTTGATCAGCCTGCACTCGGAACGGTGCTTCTCAGCATCCTGCTAGACGGTCTCCGAGCGATTTCGTGTTAAGAAGGTCAGTCCTGAGGAGCGCATGGGGGAGATTGGAGGGGGAGCTGTGGCGGCTCACCCCTCCCTAAAAATAGAAGCGTGAAGCCGTGAGGAGAGAGGCTCAGGTAGTGCACAACCCAGGTGGGGGGTCTAGGTCCTTCGAGCGCCGGCTTAGCCGGCGCAACCCTCGGGGGAGGTTCGGCCCCCCGGCGGGGTGGCGCGGCTCGAGCGCAGCGCGCGAGAGACGCGACGGGGATACGAAAAGGGGGGCGTGCCCCCCTCCGAGTGAAATATGGATGTGAGAGCGCTCGTCGAGGAGAAAGCCCGGACGGCCAAGGCGGCGTCGCGGAACCTCGCCCTTCTTTCGACCAAGGTCAAGAACGAAACCCTGCTCCAGATGGCCCGGGGATTGGAGGAGAAGACGAGCCTCATCCTGGAGGCCAATCGCCGAGACCTGGAACAAGCGCGGGCAGGGGGGAGTTCTCGCGCTTTCCTTGACCGCCTCACCCTCACCGACGGGCGCATCGAGGAGATGGCCGCGGGCCTCCGTCAGGTGGCCGCGCTTGCCGATCCCGTGGGAGAGGTCCTCCGCATGTGGCGCCGTCCCAACGGGATGGAGATCGGCAAGGTCCGGGTTCCCATCGGTCTCATCGCGGTGGTCTACGAGGCCCGCCCCAATGTGACCGTGGACACCGTTGGGCTCTGTCTCAAGTCGGGGAACGCGGTCATCCTTCGGGGAGGGAGCGAGGCCATCGAGTCTAATTCCGTGATCACGCAAATCCTCGCCAAAGCCATGGAGAAGACCGGGGTTCCGCCTGAAGCTGTCCAATTCATTGATAGTCCCGACCGCGAGGGCGTTAGGATCCTCCTGACTCTGGACCGGCTCGTGGACCTCCTCATCCCGCGGGGCGGAGAGGAGTTCATCCGCATGGTGGTTCAGGAGGCGACGGTCCCCATCCTCAAACACGACAAAGGGCTCTGCCATGTCTACGTGGACCAGCGGGCGCCCCTCGACATGGCCCTGGAGATTGCGGCGAATGCCAAGGTCCAGCGCCCGGGCGTCTGCAATGCCATGGAAACTCTCCTTGTTCACCAAGACGAAGCCGCGACCTTCCTCCCTCGTCTCGCCAAGCGTCTGCAAGAAGCTGGGGTGGAGTTGCGCGGTTGCCCGAGAACTCGGGCTCTCTTGCCCGGGATTACGTCTGCGACGGAGGCCGACTGGGACACGGAATACCTGGATCTGATCCTCGCCATCAAGGTGGTCGACGACCTTGACGAAGCCCTCGCCCACATCGCCCGTCACGGCTCCGGGCTCGCGGAGGCGATTGTGACCTCTGATTACGCGCGGGCTCGGCGCTTCCTCCAAGAGGTCGACGCTGGGTGTGTCTTTGTCAATGCCTCAACCCGTTTGGCCGACGGACGAGAGTTTGGGATGGGAGCGGAGATGGGGATCTCCACCTCCAAGCTCCATGCCCGCGGCCCCGTAGGATTGGAGGAGCTCACGACGACCAAGTTTGTCGTGTATGGCTCCGGCCAGCTCCGAGAGTAACGGGTGCGCCTGGGGATCCTTGGCGGGACGTTCAATCCCATCCACCTGGGCCATCTTCGTCTGGCGGAAGAGCTTGTCGCTTGGCTCGCCTTGGACAGGATACTCTTCATTCCCGCCGGACTCCCGCCGCTCAGACCGGCCGAACGCGTGGCCTCCGCGTTGCACCGGTACACCATGGTGGCCCTGGCCATCGCCGGCCGGCCTCGATTTTTCCTCTCCGACGCGGAGTGTGGCCGCCCAGGTCCCTCGTACTCTGTCGAAACCGTGGAGGAGGTGCGGGCCGGAGTCGGTGAATCTGCACGCCTCTTCTTTATCCTGGGGAGCGACGCGTTTTTGAGGTTCCCCGAGTGGCGAGAACCCCAGCGCTTGCTCAAGCAGACCGCGCTCGTCCTCGTCCCTCGAGGCGCCCAGGCACTCGACCCTGGGGCGAAAGACGTGGCTCCGATCCACGTGCTTCTTGGCCGTCCGCGCTGGGTGACGCTCGTTTCCCGGAGTCAGGGGACGAGCCTCGAGCCCGGAGACGTGGGGGTGGCTCGGGTGACGTCTCTGCCGATTTCGGCCCGCGAAATCCGGCGCCGGGTTCGTGTCGGGGAATCCATCCAGGGGATGGTCCCCGCAACGGTGGAGGAGTATATTCAAAAGCATCGCCTGTATCGGGAGGAACCAGCCCGCTCCGTATGACCGAACTCGCTGCGCCCGAAAAGGTCTGGCGAGGGGCCCGGGCGGCCCAGGGCAAAAAGGCCGGGGGGCTCGTCGTCCTCAACCTCCAAGGATTGTCTAACGTCAGCGACTACTTCTTGATCTGCTCGGGTCGTTCCACCGTCCAGATCAGGATCATTGCGGAGGCGATTGAAGAGGAGATGAAACGGGGCGGGTTTGGCTGCCTCGGGCGCGAAGGGGAGCCGGAGAGTGGGTGGATCGTCTTGGATTACGGCGAACTCGTGGTTCACGTCTTCCAGGAAGAGACCCGAAACTACTATGGTCTGGAGCGCCTTTGGGGGGATGCCCTGATCCTCACCCCGACCGAAGATCGGGGTTGATTTTGCCCCAAGGCCCATGGTAGCGTGGCGTACTTCCCGGTGAGGAGGGCCATGGGATGAAGATGAAGAAGGACCGGTTGAGCTACTTCCGGAATAAGCTGGTTGAGAAACAACGGCAGCTTGTCGAAGAGGTGGGGAAGAGCGCCATCTATGCCCAGGGTCCGGAGGACGATTCCATTAAGGATCTTGGGGACCAGGCCAATAACGCGTACAACCGGGAGTTCCTCTTCGAGCTGGGCAACGGCGACCGGCGCCTCCTCAAAGAGGTGGTGAGTGCCCTCCGAAAGATCGAGGAGGGCTCCTTTGGAGTCTGTGAGCGGTGCGCGGAGCCGATTGCAGAGAAGCGGCTTGAGGCGCTGCCGTTTGCCCGCTACTGCATTGACTGTCAGCGTTTGGTCGAGAAGGAGGAGGCGACGACAGGATAGCGGGATGGCCGCCCGGCGATCCTTGCTCGCCCTCCTCTCCCTTGTCGTCTCTTCCTCTCTCAGCGTCGCTGCCTGACCCCTTGCTCGCGATTCCCTCGCTCGTGTCGCTGCTCGGAGCCTTCGCCCTCGGTCTTCTGGTCGCCCTTCTCATCACCCTCCTCATCGGGTCGCGCGGACGATGGACCACGCGCGCCACGCCCGAGGCGGTGGAAGCCCTGCTCGCCCGGGGCGCGAGCGCTCGCCAAGCCGGACAACTTGATGAGGCCATTCAGCATCACACCGCGGCCCTTGATGTCGATGAAGGGCACCTTGGTGCCCTTTTCGCTTTGGCCGAGGATTATCAGGCCGCCGGGCAGCCGGCGATGGTTCGGGAGCATCTTCGTCGAATCCTCTCCCGGCGCCCCGGAGAACCGCGGGCCCTGACGTGGCTCAGAGACCTGACCGCGGCCGAGGGGCGCTGGGAGGAAGCGAAAGGGATTCAAGAGCAACTACTCCGGAGAGCCGCGACCCCGGAGGCGAGGATGCCGGAGAACGCCCTTCTTTCGGGGATCCGTTACGAGGCGGGAAAGGTCGCCGTCGCGGAAGGGCGGACCCGCGATGCGCGTCGCCTCTTCCAAGAAGTGATCCGAGATGACCCCGCGTTCGTTCCAGGGTATCTCGGCCTGGGGGAGGCTCTCCAGAAGCTTGGCAAGAGGCGTGAGGCCGTCCAGGTCTGGGCCGAGGGGTTGCAGCGCACCTCTGCTCTCCCGCTCCTCCGTCGGCTCGAGCAAAATGAGCGGGAGGCAGGGCATCCCGGCGAGATGATCCAACTTGCCCTGGCGGCTCTCGCTCGGGTCCCGGATGATCCCACGCTGACCTTTTACCTCGGTCAGGTCTACCTCGATCTGTCGATGCTGGATGAGGCCACGGAGCAGTTCGAGAGACTGGCCGCCCTGGCTCCGGAGATCGGGACATTCCACGCTTATCTCGGAAGCCTTCTAGAGCGGCGCGGGAAGCTTACCGAGGCGCTCGTGGAATACCGGCAGGCGCTCAAGATTCGGGGTGTCTTCGATCTGCCTCATCGCTGCGGGGAGTGCGGGAACCGCTTTCCGGGATGGGTCGATCGCTGCGAGCGATGCGGCCGGTGGAATTCAATCCAACCGGTGACGTGTGCCCTCCCTCCGCTTGCGCCGCCGCCGCCGCCCCACGGTGGCCGCCAGCCGTAGTGCCGTGGCGATAAGCGTCGCACGACCCACCTTCGGCGGGTACCCCGCAGTGGAACGCCTACGGCAATTATCGTCTATTCGGTCGTCGCCAGTACCTTTGCGGGCACCGAGTCCCGCCGCAGAGGCGGGTTTGGTCGTACGCTCCGGTTGGCTCCTCCCTCGGGCCTTGGGCTGCTCGCTTCTCACCACGGCCGGTCTCCGCAGGTGAAGGCGGGGTTTCCAGCAGCCCACTAGTGGCGGGGTTTCTCCAGCCTCTCGTCGACCTGCTCTTTCCGCCCTTCTGTCCCTCCTGTGAGGCCCCCCTCGGCGAGGGCCGCCAGGACCCTCTCTGTGGTGCCTGCTGGCAAGGGATCCTTCCCGTCGCGCCCCCCTGGTGCCCGGCGTGTGGGTTCCCGTATCCTGTTGGGACCGAGGCATTCCTCTGCGAGCGTTGTCACCGCCGGCCGCCGCCGTACGCGTATGCCCGGGCCGCGGCCTACTATCGGGATCCGCTGCGGCCGGCGATTCATGCGCTCAAGTATCGGGGGAAGACGGCCCTGGCGGGCCCCCTCGGCCGATTCATGGCTGAAGCCGGCCAGAGGCACCTCGACCTCAAAGAGGTGAATGGGCTGGTCCCCGTTCCCCTTCACCCTGCGCGCCTCGCCGAACGGGGATTTAACCAAGCCGCGCTGCTGGCCCGTGAGGTGGGCCGCCGGTGGAGGATTCCAGTTCTCGCCTCGCTTCTGACACGCGTCATCCCGACCCAGCCCCAGAGTGATCTCAGCGAGGTTGAGCGCCGCCGGAACGTCCGAGGGGCTTTTGCCCTCGGACGACCAGGCGCCGTGGAGGGTCGCCATCTGCTCCTCATTGATGACATTCTCACGACCGGAGCGACGGCTGCCGAGTGCGCCCGCGTCCTTCGGGAAGGAGGGGCGGACAGCGTGGGCGTGTTCACGTTGGCCCGTGTGGAATAGCCCGAGCGTTGACTTCCCCTCGGCCGACCCCCTATACTGGAGATCAAGCCTCGCTTGAGCCCACCATACACCACAGCATGACGAGGGAGACACGCGGATGGCAGTGAAAGTGGCGATCAACGGCTTTGGGCGAATCGGCAGACTGGTGTACCGGGCGGCGTTCGCATCGCGTGAAATTCAGGTCGTGGCGGTCAACGACTTAGCGAACGCAGCGACGTTGGCCCACCTCCTCCGATTCGACTCCGTCCACGGCGCTTTCCCGCACGAAGTGGTGGTCAAGGGGGATGCCTTTTCCGTGGATGGCCGTGAGGTCAAGGTCCTCGCTCAACGGGATGTGGCAAGCCTCCCTTGGAAGGAGTTCGGGGTGGAGATTGTCGTCGAGTCCACCGGGGTCTTTCGCGATCGAAAGACGTCTTCCAAGCACTTGGAGGCCGGGGCCAAGAAGGTAGTGATCACGGCCCCTGCGCCGGATCCGGACATCACCGTGGTCCTTGGGGTCAATGAGAAGGCCTACCGGCCGGAGGCCCACCACTTGGTGTCGAACGCCTCCTGTACCACCAACTGTCTGGCCCCGGTCGCCAAAGTCCTGCTGGACCGTTTTGGTCTCCGCCGAGGGTTCGCCTCCACGGTTCACGCCTACACGAACGATCAGCCCGTCCACGACTTTGCCCATAAAGATCTCCGACGGGCGCGGGCCGCGGCGTTGAGCATGATCCCGACCACGACAGGAGCGGCCACCGCCGTGGGGCTTGTCCTTCCGGAGCTCAAGGGAAAACTGGATGGGATCGCGATCCGTGTCCCCACAGCGAACGTCTCCGTCCTCGACCTCACGGCCGAACTGGAGCGGTCCACGTCCGTTGAAGCGGTCAACGATGCCTTCCGAGAGGTCGCCGAAGGGCGGATGAAGGGCATCCTTGCTTTGACCGACCTTCCCCTGGTGTCGGTGGACTTTAACGGGAACCCCCACTCGGCCATTGTGGACGGCCTCTCCACCGCCTTGATCGAGGGACAGATGGTCAAGGTCTTGGCCTGGTACGACAACGAGTGGGGCTACTCCAACCGCGTCCGGGACCTCGTGGCGTTGATCGCCAAATCCCTCTGAAGGGGTCAGGAGGGGTCAGGTTGGCGAAGCGCTCCCTCGAGGAGCTGGACCTTCGGGGCAAGCGAGTCTTTCTCAGGGTGGACTTCAATGTCCCGCTGGATGCGGCCGGCCGCGTCCAGGATGACGCCCGGATCCGGGCTGCCCTTCCCACGATTCGGTTTACCCTCGACCATGGCGCCCGGCTGATCGTCGCCTCCCACCTGGGTCGTCCCAAAGGACCCAACCCAAAAGCATCCCTTCGCCCTGTCCGAGATCGGCTCGCCGAGCTTCTCGGAAGGCCGGTCCCCCTGGCCCCGGATTGTGTCGGGCCGCATGTCGAGCGCCAAATCGAAGAGCTTCAGCCTGGCGATCTTGTCATGCTGGAAAATCTTCGCTTTCATCCCGAGGAAGAGGCCAACGATCCGACGTTTGCCAAGGCGTTGGCGGAGCTGGCGGATCTCTACATCAATGATGCGTTTGGCGCCGCCCACCGGACCCATGCCTCCACTTACGGGATTGCCCAGCATCTCCCCTCGGCGGCGGGCCTTCTGATGCTGCGTGAGCTCGATGCTCTCGCCCGAGTTCTTGAGGAGCCGGCCCGTCCCTTGGTGGCGATCCTCGGAGGGGCCAAGGTCTCGGATAAGCTTCGGCTGCTCGACAACCTCCTCGAGAAGGCGAACCATCTGCTCATCGGTGGAGGAATGGCCTTTACCTTCCACCGGGCCCAGGGGCATTCGGTCGGGCGATCGCTGGTGGAGCCTAACCTGGTGGACAAGGCGCGGGCGATTCTTGCCCAGGGCGAGGCCCGCGGGGTTCGGATTCACCTCCCCGTGGACTGCGTGGTGGCGGATCAACCGGAAGCGAGGGTGACGCCTGAGGTTGTTGCGATAGAAAAGATCCCGCCCGACCGGATGGGGCTCGACATCGGCCCGGAGACGGTTGGCCGCTTCACCGCGGTGATTCGAACGGCGAAGACGGTCGTCTGGAACGGTCCTCTCGGCGTCTTCGAATTCCCTCCCTTCGACCAGGGAACCCTCGCCCTGGCCCGGGCCGTGGCCGACTCGAGCGCGTTGAGCGTGCTCGGCGGGGGCGACACGGCCTCGGCGGTCCAGCAGGCCGGGGTCGCTGAGAAGATCAGCTATATCTCCACGGGAGGGGGAGCTTTCCTCAAGTATCTGGAGGGGCGGGAGCTTCCAGGCGTGGCGATTCTGGACGATAAGGCATGAAGCGCGCTCCTCTGATGATCGCCAATTGGAAGATGCACGGCACGCTGGCCGAGGCCGTCCCGCTCGCCACGGCGATCGTCAACGGTGTTCCGAGGATCGGAGAGGTCGAGGTGGCTCTCTGTCCGCCGTTCACCGCGTTGGCACGAGTTGGCGAGCTGCTCCGTGGGTCATCCGTGGCTCTTGGGGCTCAGGACTGTCACTGGGAGATTCGGGGAGCATTCACCGGGGAGGTCTCGCCGGGCATGCTTGTCGAACTGGGCGTCCGGTACGTCCTCGTCGGCCACTCGGAGCGCCGTCATCTCTTTGGTGAGACAAACGAGCGCTGTCTTCTGAAGGTGAAGGCGGCCCGGGCCCACGGCCTGACCCCGGTCCTCTGTGTCGGGGAGCGCTTCGACCAGCGGGAGCATGGGGAGACATGGGATGTCATTGAGGGCCAGCTCCAAGGGGGCCTTGAGGAGATCGATGGGCCCGTGGTGATTGCTTACGAGCCAGTCTGGGCGATCGGGACCGGCGTCCACGCCACGCCGGCCCAGGCGGTGGAGGTCCACGCGTCAATCCGTCGCTGGCTCGGCGAGGTCTGGGGCAAGGAGCGAGCCGCCGCCGCCCGGATCCTCTACGGGGGGAGCATCAAGCCCGAGAACTTCCTTGCCCTCATTGGCGAAGACGAGATTGACGGCGGCCTCGTGGGGGGGGCCAGCCTGGACGCCGGGAGTTTTGTCCGTCTGGTCGAGTTCGCGGCCGAAACCGTCTCATAGGGTAGGGAGATTCTCTTATGTACATCGCGCTGATTGTAGTCCACGTGTTGGTGAGTTTCGTGATCATTGGTGTTGTCCTTCTCCAGGCGGGGAAAGGGGCGGACATCGGCTCCGCCTTCGGGGGAGGCGCGAGCCAGGCAGTCTTCGGGTCGATGAGCACTCCCACGGTCCTCGGGAAGATCACCACGGTGGTGGCTGCTATCTTCGTGATTACGTCATTCACCCTGGCCATGCTTGCCTCCCGCCGCCCCGCCTCGGTCATGACGGCGCCGCCCGCGGCGACCCAGACCCAGCCCCCGAGCGCGCCAGCCCCGGCGCCGACCAAGTAGCCCCATGGCGGGCTTCCGAGACGGGGGAGCCGATTCTCCCGCCTGTTAGGGTCGAGGCGTGCCGGTCAAACGAATCCTGTTCCTCGCGCCCACCCTGGTCAGCTTCTTCCTGATCCTGTCCTACTTCTGGGTCCCGACATTCGAAGACCAAGCTCGTGGGGATCCGGTGCGATTGACGAGGTACATCAGCTCCTCGATCGGCGATGCGTCGATTCTGAACCCTACCCTCTCCGCTGATTCAGCATCCAGCGAGGTGAACGATCTCGTCTTTGACGGGCTGATCGACCGGGATATCGACCTTTCGTTTCGGGGACGGCTTGCCGAGTCGTGGAGGATCTTCGAGGAGGCGTACCTCGCCGTGGACGAGAGCCACCGACTGCCAGATGGGGCATCCGTCACTGCGGAGCGCTTGCTGGCGCACCTGGAGGTCGCGCGTCGAACCGGAGCGCCGAGCCTCCGCTTGGTCGAGCGGATTGAGATCGAGCCACCGAAGACCGTCACCGAGAAAATCGAGGAGGAGCCCGAAGCAAAGGGGAAGCCCGCGAGAATGACTCCTGTGACCTTGCGCCGGCCGGCCCGCATTAAATTCACCTTGGCCGAGGTGGACCAGGATTTTTTTAAGAAGCTCGATCCTCTCCTCGGCGGGTATATCAGGAGGCTCGACGTCAGCCGATTTCTTGATCCGTCCCTCCCGCCCGGCGTCAAAGCCCGTGCGGCCGAGCTTCTTTCTCCCGTCGAGCACAATCCGGTCATCATCTTCCAGTTGAGGAAGGGAGTCCGCTTCCACGACGGCCACGAGTTCGATTCGCGTGACGTGAAATTCACGTACGAGACCATCATGGATCCCAAGAACCTCTCCCCGCGGGTCCCCGACTTCGAACCCGTCAAGTCCGTGGAACTGCCCGGGCCCTATCGTGTGCGGATCACGTACAAGCACCTCTTTCAGCCGGGGTTCGAGAGCTGGGGGATGGGGATCCTTCCCGAACACCTCCTCAACGAGGGAGAGCTCCGCCGGGAGGCGCTCGCATTGGGAAGAGACCCCGAGAAGTTCTCGGTGCGTGACTCCAACTTCAACAGAATGCCGATCGGAACAGGTCTCTTCCGCTTTGGCGAATGGAAGACCGACCAGTTCATCAAGCTCACCCGCTTTGAAGACTACTGGGAAGGGCCGGCAAATTTTAGGGAGTATCTGATCAGGATCATTCCCGATCTCCTGACAACCGAGGTGACGTTTTACGCTGGGACCTCCGACGGGTATGCTGCGCAGCCCCATCAGGTAGCTCGACTACAGAACGATCGTCGGTTTCATGCGGTCTCGTTCCTAGCGTTAGGGTATACCTACATTGGCTACAACATGCGCCGGCCGATCTTCCAGGATGCGCGGGTCCGTCGGGCGCTCGGGATGGCGATCAATACCGATGAGATCATTCGATATATCCTCCTCGGTCACGGCGAGAAAACCACAGGGCCGTTTCCCAAGCAGACCGACTACTACGACCCGGAGGTCCAGCCGCTGCCCTATGATCCTGGGGGGGCCGCTAAGCTCCTGGCCGAGGCCGGCTGGAAGAAAAATGCTGACGGCGTGCTTGAAAGGAATGGTAAACCCCTTGCCTTCACGATTATCACCAACTCGGGGAACGAGGAGCGGAACGCGATTATGGTGATCGCCCAGAACGCTTGGCGTCGGCTCGGAATCCAGGTTCAGGCGTTGACGCTGGAGTGGGCGGTCTTCATTAATCAACGCATCGATAAGGGCGACTTCGATGCCGTGGTGCTTGGCTGGTCGATGGACCTCAACGCCGACATCTACCAGATCTTCCACTCCAGTCAGACCGGGCACTTCCAGCTCAATTTCGTGGGCTACCAGAACCCGAAGGCCGACGATCTCATCGTAAGGATCCGCCAGGAGTATAACCACGACCGCCAGGTGGCCATGGCGCGGGAGCTCCACGGGCTGATCGCTCGGGATCAGCCGTATACATTTCTCTACGTCAGGAAGAGTCTCTCTCTTATGGACGCGAAGGTCGTCCGCATGGTGCCGGGGCCAGATGGAAGGCCTCAGTACCTTCCATTTCGTCTGAACAAGCTTGGCAGGATCGGCTTCGATTTCAGGGAGTGGGTGAAGACCCCAACGCCCGTCCTTCCTCCCTACCGCTCTGAGCTCTCCCAGAGTTGACCGGTGTTTCCGTTTCTTCTGAAAGCGCTCTGGAGGAAGTTTTGGACGCTGCTCTTTGTCTCGATCGTTTCCTTCGCAGTCATCCACCTCGCCCCGGGTTCGCCCAGCCAGATTGATCCCCTGAACCCGCGGTTCACCCCCCAACAGCTTGAGCGCTACCGGAAGGCGTTCGGACTGGATCAACCGCTCTATGTGCAGTACGGCCGGTTCTACAAGCAGTTTTTCAGCGGAGAACTACGCTCGTTCAAAGACAACCAGCCGGTCCTGAGAAAAATCCTCGAGCGGACCGTCAACAGCCTGCCGTTGTTTGTGGTCGAGACCATCCTCATCTGGTGCTTCGCCTTCCCTCTGGGCATTGCCACGGCGGTCAAGCGAAACAGTCTTTTTGACCGGTCCATGACCGTTCTGGTCTTTGCCTTGATCTCGATCCCCGGGTTCTACCTGGCCTACCTGGCGATCATCTTCGTGGTCCAGAGCTTCCACGTGGACGTGATCGGGCTTCGGACCTTCGGACGCGAAGGCGTCGGGGCGTTCTCCGCCATGATGGACAGGACATGGCACCTGGTCCTTCCGTCAGTGCTCGGGGCCACCGCCGGGATCGCGGTCCTCTCGCGGTATGTGCGCTCCCAAATGCTCGAGGTGATCAACGCCGATTACGTGCGGTCGGCGCGCAGCAAGGGACTCAGTGAGGACCGGGTCCTCTACCTTCACGCGTTGAGAAACGGTCTCCTGCCGTTCGTCACCATGCTCGGGCTCCTCATCCCGGCCCTGATCGGGGGGAGCGTGATTTTCGAGACGATCTTCGCCTGGCCGGGGATCGGTCGCTTGGGCTATGAAGCCATCTTGAGCCGCGACTACCCGGTGATCATCAGCATCAACTTCCTCGCGGCGGTGTTGACGTTGGTCGGTACTCTGGTCTCCGATCTCCTCTATGTGCTGGTGGACCCGAGGATTCGACTGTAGGAAACCTATGGCAATCGAACAGGTCGAGGTGCTCAGCGGGATTCACGGCGACTCGCCGTCCCGGATCGCGTGGAGGATCTTCCTCCGTAACCGCGTGGCGGTCGCGGGGATGGTGGCGGTTCTCGTCTTCTTTGCCGTGGCACTCACAGGCTTGATGCTCGCGAAAGGCGAACATCCGATCTTCGACCCGCGGGAGATCCGCCTGCCGGACAAACTGAAGCCACCGCTCTCCGTGCCGAACCCGGAGGCCGTTCCGCTGGAGCTGCGACCACGACTCGGGATCTATCTTCTCGGCACCGACGAGCTGGGACGGGATGTGTTCGCCCGGATGCTGGAGGGGTCGTTTGTTTCCCTGGCGGTCGGATTCGTGGCGGTAGGAATCGCGGTGGCTATCGGTCTCGTCCTGGGAGGGATTGCCGGCTACTATGGGCGAGTCTCGATCGGGGTGTGGCGCCTCCGTCTGACCGTGGACACCCTGATCACGGGACTCATTGACGTGATGCTGAGCTTCCCGTCGTTCTTTCTGATTTTGACCGTGGTGGCGATCCTCCGCCCGTCGATCTGGAACATCATGATCGTCATTGGCCTCACGAGTTGGGAAGGGACGGCCCGGTTTGTTCGAGCCGAGATCCTCTCTCTGAGGGAGCAGGAGTTTGTGCAGGCTGCGGCGGCCCTGGGCGCCGCGGGTCCCCGCGTCGTGGTTCACCACCTCATCCCCAACTCCGTGGCGCCGGTCCTCGTGTCGGCCACCCTCGGGGTTGCGGGGGCCATTCTCACCGAATCCGGACTCTCCTTCCTTGGCTTCGGTGTCCCTCCACCCGACGCGACCTGGGGGAATATCCTCTCCGACGGCAAGCGCTATCTCTTCGACGCCCCGTGGCTGACCTTCATCCCGGGGACAGCCATCTTCCTCCTCGTCCTGGCCTTTAACCTCTTCGGCGAGGGGCTGCGTGAGGCGCTCAACCCCAAGCTCCGCCAAGGGTAACCACTTGGTCGGGGGCGTCCGCACTTTTCACCTCGGTCGTCTTCGACAATATCCGGGCTTGTTCTTCAACCTCCAGTAACTTATCATATACGGCAAGTCGAGGCGCAGAGTGACGTGGGAGGTGATTTACTACCAGACGGCCGATGGCGGCTGCCCGGCACGCGACTTCTTGGACAATCTCCCAAAGACCCACCGAGCGAAGGTCTTCGCGGCTATCGCCCTTTTGCGAGACCGAGGGCCCACCCTGGGCTTCCCACATACGAGCCAGGTGGAAGGCAAGATTCGCGAGCTCCGCACCCATTACGGGCGGCGACTCTACAGAATCCTGTACACTATGGATAGCCAGCGGCGTGTTGTGCTCCTGGAGGCATTTGAAAAAGACGCGGCGAGGGTGCCACCCGAGCGACTGGCCGTTGCGGTGAGTCGCCTGCAAGACCATTTGAAACAAGAGGAGTAGACCCGTGGAGCGGAAGAAACGTAATCGCTTTCAAGACCATCTGGACGAGCAGCTCAAGGACCCCGAGTTCCGGGTCCTTTACGAGAGGCAACGCGAGGCCCTCCGGATCGGGATGGAAGTGGTCCGGCGGCGGCGCGCCCTCCGCCTCACGCAGGCGCAATTGGCCCGCGAGGTCGGAACGAGCGAGGCCGCCATATCCCGTCTGGAGAGCGGGGATGCCAATGCGACCGTCCGGACCCTGAGGCGCATCGCGTCGGCCCTCCGGGCCGACTGGCACCATCGGCTCGTCCCCACGACATCTGAACCGGGCCGAGTTCGGGCCGGCCGGCGATAGCGAAGGAACCGGAGGGCCCGACGCGAATATACTAAGGAGATCTGCGTGATGGCGCCGTCATCCCGGGGACGGCCATGTTCCTCCCCGTGCTGGCGTTCAATCTTTTCGGCGAAGGCCTCCGCGAGGCATTTAACCCCAAGCTGAGGCAGGGTTAGCAAGTGTCTCCCTCGTTCGTTTGGCTTTCACGGAGGAGGACACGGGGAATGAACGCCAAGCTTTGCAAGAAACTCCTGGAATTTTGTTTGATTTTCCCTCTAACAATTGACTACGCCATCGCCACAGCCCAGCCAGCCCCACGAGAGGGGCCACTGCAGAGCTTCCCCAACTTATCGCTGGAGAGACCTGGACGTGGACTCATCGCATTGAGAAGTTTGTCGGCGAAGAAGAAGGGCTATTTGTATTTCATGTACTCCGCGACCCATCAGGAGAGCACATCGCGAATCTTTATCGAACCAGAGGCCTGAACTTCGTGAGAGTAATCCAGGGCGAACAGATTACGCAGATGCGAGCGCCCCATCAGGGATACCTAAACTTTCCATTGTTTCTCGGAAAGACATGGTTCCATTCCTATAAAAACCTTCAGCTTTCAGGTGACGTGATGAGGAGTGTGAGGCTTGAAGTGAAGAAATATGAATGAAAAGGTAACAGTGAAGGCAGGCACATTTGATGCCTTTAAGATTGAAGGGACTGACGGACGCTCTGACCGGCCATATCCGATCCGTCTGACTTTCTGGTATTCACCGGAAGTGAAAGCCATTGTGAAGCTGGACGGCGTGGCAGAACCGGATCTTCGACCCGTACCGGGATTCCAATTCGAGCTCGTCAAATATTTGCCTATACGACAGTAGCGAACTTATGGAGGAGCATCGGCACTTGAAGTTGGGGATCTCGATTCCGCAGATTTTCGGCGGGCCTCGGGTGGATACCTCCCTCTGCGCCATCGTGGCGGAGCTCTCCCGGTTGCTGGACGAGCCCGGGTTGTGGGCGGATCTGCTGGGGCACCTCAAGCAGGTCTACGGGAAGAAACGGCTCATCTGGGAAACACTCGAGGCCGAGGGGTGCCCGCTTGCGTGATCCTACGAGGTGAACATGGCCAGCCCCAAGAAATCCAAGGCGACCAGTCGCCGCCTCCGTAAACTGATCGAAGAAGCTATCGTGGACTGCTATACGGAGGACGAGCAGCACGGGGGATTCCTGGTGATGTTTCAGGATCACGTCGCCTGCCCGTTCAGGGCGCTCGTCGTCGGGGAGGAAGTCGAGGTCCGTGGCTTCGACTGGGATGGGACGCCACAGGGGATCGTGGCCATCTGCCGGCGGAAGGGGCAGCCGTACCGGGTCAACGCGACGGCTCTCGAATGGGCCGCCGGTCCACCGGTCGGCGCCGAATGGTTCGATGCCTACCGGGCCTGGCTCAAGGGCAAGTGGTAATAGAGGCGCCGGTTCACGGACGCGGAGGCCTGAAGGCTTCGAGGCGGGGGATGAGGTCGCGGAGGAGGAGGCCGGTGCTGAAGGGCAGGACCGTGGCGGGGAGCGCCCCGGCCTGCACGGCCAACGCCTTCCTGACCGCCACGATGAGGTTCGGCGCGTTGACCGTGGCAAGCTTGGCAAACTTCTCCTTGAGATATTCCGGCGTCCAGTAACCGACGATCTCCAAGACCACCTCCGTTCCATCCTCGTGGGTGAAGACGAAGTCGGGGACGACGAGGGTCCTTCCGGCTTCCAGGATCGCAGCCTCACGCCTGAGCCGCCAGCCGTGGCGCTCCTCGCCGAATTTCCGGGCAAAGATTTCCTCAAGGTCGGAATCGAAGAGCGCGGGCGCGGGAACCCGGGAGCGGAAGCCGTCGGAGGCCGAGAGGCTGAACGTCAAAGGACGCCATCCCTTCCGGAGGACGATCTCCGCGGTCATCTGCCAGTCCCGAGCCTGGACAAGGGCTGCCAGGAACTTCGCGAAGTCCACGCCGTAGGCGTGGGTGTGGCGGAGGACGGAGTTGGGCCCATCGAAGATGAGGCGGTATCCTTCCCTGTCCACGCGCTCGATCCCGTGGAGGAGGCGGGAGAGCCGCGCGTACTGGAGGATGTGCTTGAAATCGGCACGGGCGTCCACCGCCACCCGGGTGGCGGAGTAGAGCAGGGCCTGGGCCTGAGCGAGGTCGTAATCCGCCCGCAACTGGGCAGCGGAGTAATTCGCAGGGAAGGCGAGCAGGCGGTGGAACTCGGGGTAGTCGGCATAGAGCAGGGCGACGATCTCGTCGTGACGCTGGGGGATCGGGTCGAACGCCGCGCCCAGGAGGGACCGCGCGGTGTCACGATCCACCACGGGATGCTGGCGGCCCGCGGCCTCGAAGACCTTTACCCGCCGCTCGGCCTGCCGCCTGCCCCGGGGCCAGTCGTAGGTTGAGACCTCGTCGAGGAGCTTGATGACGGGCTCGATCCGGTCGGGCCGGAGGCCTTTGAGGGCGGAGCGCGTGGCATCGCGCACACGGCCCAGATGCTCGCCGATCTTCGCCCGGTAGGTGGCGATGGCCCGGCTGAGGCGCGGGAGGCAGTCGTCCTCCAGCCGATCAGAAGAGATCGAGCTGCTTCGACTTTCCCACTGATAGACGCGTTGCTCTTTGGTAAGCATCGGTCCGGGTCCGGCGCCGCGCCCGCGTTACGTCGGGGCTTTCCTGAACCACCACCTCGTAGAGGCGCGCCGACCGGTCTCCCGATCTTCGCAGGAGCCGCCCGAGGCGCTGGACAGCCTCCTTCACCCCTTTCTCGCCGCCAAGAACCACCCCGACTTTAAGCGCCGGGGCATCCCACCCCTCGTTTAACACCTCGCAGGCGGCCAAGGCGCGGATCGTCCCCTTGGCGAAGCCGTCGAGGACAATGTTCCGCTCTCGCTTGTCCGAGTGGGCGGTCAGGGCCGGGATCAGGAAGCGGGCCGAGACGTCGAGCGCCATTCGATTCGAGGCCGTGAAGATCACGCACTGCTGGGTGCGGTGGAGGGTCAGGACGTCTTCGACCACCCGGAGCTTCTCGGAAGAGCGATGGGTGAGGGTCAGCTTGCGCCGGTAGCATCGGAGGATCTCCTTGGCCTCCGGGTCGGTGCGGGAGAGTCTGGCGAGGTCCTCTTTCCAGTCAAAGCGCCTTTCCTCGCGCCGACGGCGGGCCACGTAGGCGCGGATCTTCCGCGAGAGCCGGTCGAACTCGGCCTGCTCCTCCTCTGTCAGATAGATGGGCACGCGGACGATCGCGTAGTCCGCCAGCGTCTTTCCCCGGGCCTCGGAGATCTTCTCCTCGAAGACCACGGGGCCGATCAGGTCGTCCAGCATCCGGTCGCCCCCGTCGGCCCGCTGGGGCGTGGCGGTGAGGCCCAGACGCATGGGGGCGAGGCAATCGAGGGCGCTCTCGTGGAGCGTGGGGCCCGGCAGGTGGTGCGCCTCGTCGTAGACGATCAGGCGGTAGCGGTTGCCGATCTCCTTCATGTGGATATACGCGCTGTCGTAGGTCGTGACCGTGATCGGCCAGATCTCACGCCGTCCATCACCCAGAACGCCCGCGTCGAAGCCCAACCCCTGCTTGAGCCGTCGCTGCCACTGGTACATCAAATCTCGGAGCGGGGCGACGATCAGAGCCGAGACCCGGTGGCGGGCAATGATGGCGAGCGCGATCTCGGTCTTCCCCGTCCCGGTGGGCTTGACGACGACGCCGCGCTCGCCGGCCCGCTCCCATGCCTGGAGGGCGGCCTCTTGGTCTGGCCTGAGCGGGGGGAGATTGGGGTTGAAGGGCGGGCAGTCAAAGAACCGTTCGGCTTCATCATGAAGGGAGAGATGATAGGCGGCCGCGTCCTCCCGGAGCCGCGGGTGGTTCACGGCCTCCGTGCGCCAGGCGTGGATCCGCTCATCCCAGACCAGGTAGGGCGGCATTGTCGCCGTCCGCGGGGCGTCCAGACGGAGGGAGCCGCGATCGAATCGGAGGATGCCCGCCCGGTTCGTTCGGGGAACGTTCTCCTCAGGCCGATCTCGAAACGCCGATTTGGGCCTGGCTCGCTTGTGCCGCACCCCCGTATCTTAACGTATGCTCGAAACGGATTGAAATCGATGAGAGACCCTCCTAATTGACATCACGTGGGGCATTCGCTACCTTGTCGATGTCGGAGTGTCCATGATGACAACAGAGGGTCAGGTGAAGTTTGGGATTGCGATTCCGCAGATCTTCAGCGCACCACGCACGGATACCGCCATGCTTCACGCGTTTCTCGAGAAGGCTGAAGAACTTGGTCTCCACAGCCTCTGGGTCCAGGAGCAGATTCTGGGCCGGGGGAAGCCGAGCCTGGAACCTGTCGCGCTCTTGAGCTACGCCGCTGGGCTAACGAGGCGGCTCAGGCTCGGGACGGCCGTGCTCCTCACTCCCCTCCGAAGCCCGGTGCAGCTGGCGAAGGCCCTCGCGACACTGGACCAATTGAGTGACGGTCGGCTGATCGTTGGCGTTGGGCTCGGGGCCAGCACCGCCGTCTATCCGGCGTTTGGCATCTCCCCGGAACGAAGGGTCCGGCGGTTTACCGAGGGGCTCCAGCTCATGAAGCGATTGTGGGCTGAGGAGCGGGTCACGTTTGAGGGGGAGTTCTGGAAGCTTGAGAACGCCTGCATGCTACCCAAACCTGTCCAGAAGCCGCACCCGCCGGTCTGGTTTGGCGGCGGGCATCCGAACGTCTTGAGGCGCGCCGTCGAGCTTGGTGATGGCTGGATGGGCGCCGGGTCGTCCTCGTCGGAAGGATTTCACGAGCGGGTCCAGCAGATCCGGGCGCTTCTTTCTCAGGCCAAGCGCGATCCTTCGACATTCGTGATTTCCAAGCGTGTGTATCTGGCGGTCGATTCCGACAAAGGCCGGGCGCGGGAGCGGCTCCGACGCTGGTTCGATGGCTACTACGGGAGCGCCGACCTGGCGGAGCGCGTGGCCCTCTGGGGAGATGCCAAAGAGATCGTTCAGGGATTGCAGAGGATCAGGGCGGCCGGGGCGGATCACGTCCTCCTGAATCCCGTCTTCGACGAGGCGCACCATCTGGAGCTTCTGGCCCGCGAGATCCTCCCAGCGCTGGCCTGACCCGGCCTCCCTCTAGCAGGCTGTTCAAAAAGGTCCAGATGCAAGGCGGCGATTCGAGCGCCGGCTTCGCCCGACCCGCCTCACGGCGGGTGCCCGCAACGGTACGCTCGCTCCGCTCGCAACTTCCGCGAAGAGAAGCTGGGGGAGGTTCGGCCATAGGCTGGCCGGTCTAAGG